>ERZ836760.570-NODE-570-length-53535-cov-87.285266_pt1 | contig 53535 bp, 46 predicted proteins | sample MGYA00519941_ERZ836760 | MGnify/ENA primary metagenome ERZ836760 (study PRJEB31850, sample SAMEA3708807) | human gut metagenome | biome: human gut; feature: human-associated habitat; material: faeces | place: China | collected 2014 ... | reverse complement strand
TGCCGCCAAACAGGGCGGCAGGGCTGGTGGGGTCGGTGCTCTGGTAGATGCTGCCGATCGGGAAGCAGGCAAGCGCGCCGGTCTGGTCTACGTTCATTTTGCCGGTCTTATCCACACTCAGCCCCTCACCGGCAAGCTTCGTGCTCAAAGCTTTGGCTGTCGGATTCGTCATCGCTGCAGGGGCAAATGCCGCTTTGCCGTTTTTGTCCACGCTCAGTCCATCGCCGATCATCACGCCGCCAAGCGTGTTTGCTGTCGCGGGCGGCAGACTGTATTTCTTTCCCGGCAATACCACAGATCCAACTGCCACAAGAATATCTCCTTTCACTTTGTAGTAATATGCTTTCAGCGCTGCTGTCGGCACGGCCTTTGCGATCAGCGTCAACGTGTCCGTGCTGCTCTGCGTCTCAACAAGATCTTCTTCCTTTGCACCCAGCTCGTGCGGGTCAATGAGCACATTCACCGTGTCCTCGTCTGTCAGTCCGGGAATGTCCATATTCAGCCGGTAGTTTCCGCTGTTGTCCTTTTCCCATCCCTCTGAAGGTATGGTGATCTCATGCAGCGGCACACTGTCCGCCTTGCCCTCGTCCAGAGCCTTTGCCGCATCCGCGCACGCCGTGGCGATCTCTGCCAGCTCTTTCTGTACGCAGACCGCAGTTTTTCGCAGTCCCGCCAGAATGCTCAGCACGCCCATTACGCGTCTCCTCCGTAGATCTCTTTCAGCATGGCATCCACTTCTTCATCCGTCGCCAGCACAAGGCCTGCCAGCTTGTTCTTTTCCTCCGTGGTAAAGTCGTTGGTAGATAGCCCCTTGCCGGCCTCTTTCTTCACATAGCCGGTCAGGTCTACTTCCCAGCCGCCCATCTTTTCCAGTACACCGTCGATCACCATGTACTCATCGTACTTGTCCGCATCCTTGCCGGTGCCCTTGGGCACCATGTAAATGTACTGCGCCGCATCCGCAGCGCTCGTGCTGATCGCTGCTGCAGATGACACCACCTTGCGCTTCAGGTGGTCTGCCGCCGCCACCGCCTTGGCAACGGTATCCGACACCTGCGTGCTGGTCTGGTAGCCGCTGTCGTTATTCAGCTGGCTGGTCTTGGTGGGAACAGTAATGTTCACACTCTTGTCTGCGCCAATGGCCTGTGCCGTGCCGTTCACCTTGATGCTCTCGATCTTGTTGGCCTGCCCGCCAGCCGCTTCCAGATCCGCCACCCTCTTGGTAAGGGCTTTGGCTTTTTCGTTCTGTTTTACCGCCACCTTGTACAGGTGTTTCAGCTTCGCGGCATGGTCTTCGTTGTAGTCTGCCATCTTTTTTTCTCCTGTCAGTTCTCATCCAGTTCCTTCATCATGGCTTCAAACTCTTCGTCCGTCGCCAGATCCAGCGTGCTGATGTCCGCCGCTGTGCCGTAGATCACCGTCTGCACCTTTATGCTTTTGGTCGGCTTTTCTTTCGCATAGAATACTACGCTTCCGTCCCGTGTCTCGCAGAAGTACGCCATCTGCGCTGCTTCGGCTGCGTCACCGCTTTCCGGCAGTACCGTGCCGGAGGGCAAAAACAGTTCCCGGCTCATTTCCAGTGCCGCCTCGTTTTTCAGCGGGTGATCTCCCCGGCCGGAATCCACCCACCCTTCCGGCTGCAGTTCCAATACAAAGCTGCCCAGCACGCCGTTGCTGTCCTGCAGCTGCAGGGTCTCCGTGCTTCCATCTCCGCGGGTCAGCACCAGCGTGCGGCCCTGAGCAGCGGCTTTTTTCAGGTATCCGGCGCTCTTTTGCGGCACAGCGCGCACATCTTCAGCTCCCAGCACCACATTGCCGCCCTTGCCGTTCACACTTACCACCGGGCCATCTTCGGGCGGCGCAAAATTCTCGGCACGGTCTGCAGCCTTCTGCGCCCGCTCCGCATCGCCCTGGGCGCTGCCCGCCGCTTCCTGTGCCATTTTTGCCGCCTTTGCCGCGTCCAATCCGGCTGTCGCTGCAGTGTCTGCGTCCCGCTTTGCTGCTGCGGCCGCGTTCCGCGCTTCCTTTGCGCTTTCCTGTGCCCCGGTCGCATATCCCAGCACCCGCGCCACAAAAAGCTCGTACTGCGTCGGGCTGATCTCTGCATCGCCGTCTGTGTTCAGTGTTTCATAACAGTCATACCGGGCCGGTCGGGTCAGCGCCCGGTATCCGTCCTCACCCAGAGCAAGCAGCATCCAGCTTCCGCAGGGACTGGCGGTAAATTCCTTACCCACCGCTGCGCTGTGCTCCTCGTCCAGCAGGATCGGTGTCGGCAGTGTGCCGTCCTGCCGCTGGATGTGCAGCGTCACGGCACATCCGGCCCACTCCTGCGGCAGCTCAAACTTCAGCCTTTCCACATTGGCGCTGCTCTGCCCGCCCAGATGCAGCACCCGCATCTCCGGGCCAAACTCCACACCGCCAAAGTTTTTCCGAATAATTTTTACCCGCATCCCGCTGCCTCCTTCCGTCCTTCTCAGCCTATCACACAAAAGTCCGTAATAACACTGCGGACTTTTTTCCAACTCTTCCGTTTCAAAAGAACCACATATACAAATCCCCCGGTGTGAAATCATCACGCCGGGGGATTTTTCTTTTCTTACCTCACTTCCGCATACGGGTCCGGTTCCGGTTCCTTCTCTGCTTCCTTTTCGGCCTCCTCCACCCACTGGGCAAAGTTTTTCTCTGTGTACAACTCTTTGCCGTCCGCGTCCTTGAGCGCCAACAGCATTTCTTCCATCTGCTGCCGGTCTGCATCACTGCCCGCAAGGTATTCCGGCTTTGCCGTCTCAGTGATCTTGCTTTTAAGTGTCGTCGCGCTCTTGCCCGCCTTCGCCAGCCCGTCATATTCTTCCTGCACAGCACCTGCGTTCCAACTGTCCACAGCTTCCACAAGGTCATCTGTCACGCTGGCGTTGTCGCCCTCCAGTTGCTTTTCGGCCAGCTGGTTCACCGCGCCGGTCACGCAGTCCACCACATCCCCGCGCTTTCCCTTTGGCAGGCCCAGCACATTGCTCAGCTGTTCGATCATCTCTCTTTCCAGCTCGTACCGCTTCTGGTCATTTCCTGCATTCTGCTCTTCAGCAGCCTGCCACACCCGTGCGTCGTACTTTACAAGGCGGCTCTTCAGCTGGCTGTACATCTTGTTTTCCTCAATGGTTCCCGCTTCTACCATGGCGTTCAGCTTCTCCACTGCGGCCTTTGCTTCGTCGCTGTCGCCGCCGGCATAGGCGTTGTACAGCCGGTCATACTGGCCGGTGGCGCTTTGCGGCACAGAATTAAAGCTGAACTGTCCTCCGTGCGCAAGATTTTCAAGGTCACCATAGTAGCCCTTTACCGCTTCTACGATCTTCCGTCCATTGCCGTAGGGTACACCCGCCACTTCAAAGCTGTCCTCCAGCAGCGTCATGCTGCGCTGCATCAGCTTATTGTGGTGCTTTTGCAGCTGTTCTTCGTCCATTTCACTGGTGTCTTTCCGGAACTCCGCAAAAAACTTCTGCACATCTCCGGCCAGATCATTCACCACGCTGATGCTTGCTGCACTCAGCACGTCGTAATCCTTACCGTTCACAGCATTGTCGATCAGACTGTATAACTCACTTCCGTACAAAAAGTTTCCCGCAAAACTTTCTGTGTACAGGCTTGCAAACCGTTTCCACATGCTCTTCACGGTCACATCGCCGTTTTCGTCCTGCTCCCGGTCCCACCGGTGCAAAAGGAAATCTGCGCCAATCTTCATGATCGCAAACACCGCCGTCTGTGCCGCCTGGCTCACAACAGCCCGGTTTCGCTGTGTTTTTGCCCTCTGCAATTCTGCTTTGTTTTCATCGCTCTGGTTCTGCCGGTAGCGTTCCGCCTGTGCCCTGTAATCGCCAATGGCATCCGCCAGAATGCCGTAGTTCTGGAAACGTTGGGTGGTGAACATGGTCAGCTGCTTCAGCAGTTCGTTAGGGTTGCGCTGAATGCCCGCCCGCTGCATCACGGTGTAGTTGGGCTGTGTCTGCTCGATCACTTTCTGATAGGTGCGGTTCACCGCTTCCCAATAGGCCGAGCTGCCTGTCGCCTCCGCGCCTTCAAACTCGGCCGTGTGGTGCTGCACGTATCGCTTGCTGCCTTCCCACAGGGCTGCCACCGTCACTTCGTCCATCCCGTTGATCCAGCCGGTCAGCCAGTTTGGCAGCTTGTCCATGCCCTTTTCCGCCAATGTTTCCTGCTTGCCAATGCTGGCAAGCTCGCCGTTCTGGCTGCCGCGCTTGCGCCAGTCCAGCAGCACGTCTCCGTGCTCTTTGATCTCCGTTTCCAGCGCTGTCCGCGCTTTGGGCGAAAGGTTCTTCACAAAGGGTACCACTGCCGCCATGGTGTCGCCGCCCAGTACGGCCGCTGCTGTGGGCAGGCTTGCCGCCTGAGCAATGGCAACGCCCGGGTTCAGCGTCAGCACTGCGCCTGCATAGTTCCCGCGCAGGTTTCCCAGTACTTTGTTAAAGGTGCTGGGCCGCTTGCGCTGGGTAGTCTGCAGGTCGGTCAGCAGGTCATCGATGTAGCTCACCGCATCCTCGCCCCACTGTTCCTTGATGATGCCGTTCTTCAGGTTTGCAAGCCCTTCCCGCGTCTCCACGCCGCTGTTCAGGATCTTCTGCACGTCCCGGATGGGCGCGGCCAGGCCCGCATACGCCGCCGTGTCCCGCAGGCTGCGCTGCACCACATTTGCGCATTCTTCCAGCAAAATGGGCTGTCCGCTCTTCACGCGGTTCTTCAGGAAACCGCGTCCCTCAATGGTCGCGTCCAGATTCAGGCCGTCGATTTGGGTCGCCAGCACCGATTTATCCACCGCAATGGGGTAGTAGTTTTTCACGGTTGCCCGCTGGTAGCCCACCAGCTGCAGGCTCGTCTCGTTGATGAGCTTCGCGGTGTAGTTGTCGAAGAACTCCTTCATGTCCGCGCACCATGCCCGGTCATAGTCAGTCATGGCCGCTTCCACCGTCTGCAGGATGCTATCCGCTGTCGGGGTCCCGTCCGCATCCGTCAGCATTCCCAGATGTACGGTCTGTCCCTTCTGGTAAGCCTGCTCAATGTCACCTTTGTTGTACAGCTTTGCATCCGGAATCACAAGTCCGCCGTTCATCAGGTGGTTCAGGCTGTCGGTGTTGTGCAGGTGCATGTACAAACCACACAGCTGTGCATGGGTCAGTTCGGCTTTCTTTCCCTTCACATCGGTCAGGCCCACGTCCACAAGGTCTGCGCCCGGGCCTGCAAAGTTCTGCATTTCCTTCACGTGTTCTTTTCCGGTCACGTTGGCAAACAGCTTTTCGCCTTCCACGGTGATCTTCGTCTGCCGGTACTGGCCGTCGTTCAGCATTTGGGCCATCTTTTCCATCTGGCCGTTCTTCGCGTAGCCGCCCAGCATACGGAACACCCGCTCCGCGCCCAACATATCCAACTGATACTTTGTCAGCAGATTGTGCACGCCGTCCAGCTTTCCGCCGGGGTGGTTGCCCTTGCTGGCATTCACCTCGCTGGCTGCGCCTTCTGCGATTGCGCTCACTTCTTCAGCCTTTGCAAGACTCACCGTCTTGTTTGCATTGCGGATCACATGCAGCGTCGAGCTGGTAATAGCCTTCAGCATCCGCATCTGATCCACCGTCATGGGCAGATAGGTGCGGTTCTCCGTCTCCTTGATGCGTTTGCGCAGCCGTTCCTGCAGTGCCCATGCTTTCTCGCTGTCCGGTAAAACTTCTGCCTCGGCCAGCTGCTCGTGCAGTTTGGTCAGCTTTGCGTCCTTTGTCTTCTGCAGGTCGTCCCGCAGAGTCTGGATCAGGGTATCCACGCCGGTCTGCTTCCATTCTTCGGTCATGGCGTTGGGGCTGTTCTCGCTGCCCGCACTCTGCCGGATCCGGTCCTGCAGCCTCGTCAGCTGGTTCACGGCCCGTTCGTTCAGAATGGTCATGTCCGCCAGCTTTGCCGCCTGCGCTGCCGCATCGATCAGCCCCGGCTGTACATACTTGTCCTTGCTGGGCCGCAGCAGCATCTGGTTCAGCTGTGCCGCGTTCTGCCGGATGCTGCGTTTCAGTTCATCCATCTTCCGTGCATCCCGCGCCCGTTGCACTCGCTTTTCCGCTACTGCTTTCGCAACGGCAATATCTTCGTCCCGCTGCTGTCGGGCTGTTTCAATGGCAAGGGCATTCCGCTGCGCCTGTTTCTGCTCCCATGCGGCCCGCTTACGTTCGTTATCCGCCTCCCATTCCATGATCTCATTTTCCTGCACGATCAGGCTGTATTCTGCCTTGTCCGCGCGCCGCTGCTCTTCCCGTAGCCGCATACTCAGATCTGCATTTTCCTCCCGCAGTTCTCCCATGCGTTCCCGATACCACAGCTTTGCTTCATCCAGCATTTCCTGCCGCTCGGCCTTCAGGCGTTTCACTTCCTGCTTCATTTCCCGCTCATAGCTTTCCCGCAGCACTGTCAGCTTTTCGTTCAGGTTGCCCACATTGGAAACATCCACACCAAAGGTTTCAAGGTTCTGGTCCAGCAGCTTTTCCGCTCTTGCGTTCTGCCGCTGCAGTTCGGTCATCTGCTGTACTTCGGCGTTCTGGTTTGCAGTGCGCCGGTTTTCCTGCATTCTGCGGCCAAACTCCCGCTGCTGTGCTTTCTGTACGCCGCGCAGTTCCTTTTCCACCTCTGCAGCACGTTCTTTGCTGCCTGCTGCGGCTCTTGCCACATCCATATTGTGTCGCTGGATGCCCTCAAAGATAGCCTGCGCGTCAGTCATCTCCGGTGTCGCCATAATGTCACCGATGATCCGGCCCGCCAGTTCGATCTTTGCATCCTCATACTCTGCATCGTCTGCAAACCGGCTCATAGTCGCAGGCTTGATGGCATCGTGCAGGTTCATCAGCACATTCAGCCACTCGGTGCTTTCCATGCTCATTGCACCATCCACACCCGCCTGCTGCGCTGCAGCTTTCCACAATGCCTTTGCACCGTCGCTGGTGCCGTCCACAGCGCGGTTGTCGTTGATCACGCTTTCGTACTGCTGTGCCGGGTTGCCGTCCCGCACGCTTTCGGCCTGCCGCAAGGTCACGCCGTGCCTGCGCGCTTCGGCCACTGCTTCACTCCAGCTGCCGTATGCTTTCACCAGTTCTGCCTTTGCCTGTCCGCTTCTGTTCACGGTATATTCCAGCTTGTGCAGTTCCGGGTATTCGTCCCACAGCTCACTGTTGCGGTAAACTGCCCCGTCCAGAATTTCTCCCGCCAGCGTTTCGGCCAGCGCATTGGCTTTTTCCATGTCCGCACCGTCGGCTTTCAGGTAGTCCACCAGTACCTCGGTCTCCCTCGCAAGCTTGGCCCGGTCCGCCTTACTGCCGTTCGCCTTTGCCCAGCGGCTGGCCAGTCCTTCAATGGCTGTCCGGCTCACCTTCACACCCCGTGTCAGCCCAAAGAACTGGCTCAAGGTGTCCAGTGCTGCAGCCTTGTCCGCAATGGTGCGGCTTGCCATCTGCTGGTCGTTCCGCTTCGCGTCACGGCTGGCCTGCTCTGCCAGCTGGAAACGCACATTCGGCACCTCATTCAGCAATTTCGTACGTCCTGCGTCGTCTCCTGCTTTGTACAATTCAACCTGCACACCTGCATTCTTCAGCTTTGCGATCAGGCTTTTGCTTGCATTGTCTGGCAGAATCGCTGCCCGCACCTCATCAAAGCCGACTGCCCGCTGCGGCTTGGCTTCAAAGTACCCTGTCGGGATCTGGGCTACGTCGTTATAAAGGTTCAGGATCACCTGTGCGGTGTCCTTGCTGATGCTGTATCCTTCTTTTGCAAATGCTTTCGCAATCGCTGTGCTCGTTCGCTTGCCCTGCGCCGCCCGCAAAAGAACGTCACCAATGATCTCCCGTTCCTCGTAGCTGCTGCTTGTATGTGGTGTAGTCTCCCGCCGCAGTCGGGCCACCACATCTTCGATCTGGCTGTCTGCTTTTTCCAGCAAAGCCTTGTATTCTTCCTCCGGTATCTGCTGCAGCCGGTCTTTGTCCGCCCGCACATCTTCCAGTGTTTCATATTCTGCCGTTGCTGTGCTCATCAGGGTGTTGGCCGAAAGCCCCCATGCGCCTTTTCCGCGTGCATCCTCCTGATTCATGGCGTTCACAAGGTTTTCCAGTGTGTAGGGGTTGTGCAGTTGAGCGAAACTGCGCCGGTTTCCGTTACGGGTAAAAAGTTCCTTACCATTGTAAATGCCTTTCTTTCCAAGAATTTTTTCTATCTTGGGCAGCAGCCATTTTTCCACGTCTGCATCTGGCGCTTTTTCCTGCAGGGTCTGCCGCATGGCATCCGTGTCCTGCACCATTTTTCCGCCCGTATCTTCCGTTGTTGCATACTCATAGGCATTTTCCAGCCGGACACGCAACATTGGTGCTATCAGCTTTGCTGCCTTCTTTTCGGCCTTTTCCGCATCCCAGCCCAGTTCCTGCATGGCCCAGTTCTTTTCTGCGCTCCGCACTTCTTCCAGCACCGCATTGGCCATGTCATGGTTTCCATTCGCCCTGTCCGTCTCGATGATCTCCCGCAGGTTCTCCTTACCGCCAACAGCTTCCATCACCTTCTCGTATCGGCTGATCTGCGATTCCGTGAACCTCTGCTCCTGTTTCATCACAACATCCACGTTTTCGCCCCGGTCCGCCAGATACGCCGCCTTTGCAGCATCGTTATGGGCAAGCTGTTCAGCCAGCTGTTGCGGGCTTTTGTCAGAGGCTTCCATGTCCAGTGTTCCGCTCAGCACGTTTCTCCGGGCAAATTCCCCCTCTGCGGTCTGTTGGCTCAGCTGTGCAAGATAGGTGTTCAGTTCTCTTGCCTTATCCGCTTTCACCACATATTCCACGTTCGGCCTTGTCGGTGTCCATGCGTCCGAGCCGTAAATACGGTTTGCGCTGTTGGCCATAGGGTCAATGGTATCGCTGCCGAACACCAGCGAGATCGGGCCGTACTTTGTGTGGCCTTCCTGCGCTTTCACCACCGCAATGGACGGCGACGGCATACCGCCCAGTTCCAGTGCTTCCTGCAGGTTCTGTTCGGTCAGGTTGTGCACGGCCACAAGGTCTTTCTGTGTGTCAACTTCCACCGGTGCTGCCAGCTGCAGGCGGATATTTTTCTTCAACGTCCCGTCATTTCCCTTGTTTTCAGCGGTTTCCTGTGCTATACTTGTATCAGCAGGAAAGCTCGGGCGTTCACCGCCCTCCTCGGTTTTGAGTACCGTGTCAGCGCTTTCCTGCTTTTGTTTTATGTGTCCGGTATCGTCCAGCACCAGCAAACTGCCATCCGACCCGCAAACTTCGTGAACATAGAATTTGTTTCCCTGTTTCGTGCTGCGGTACTCATTTACAATTACCGCTTCGTAGATCCTTGTGCCATCTACCATAACTGGTGCCACAAAGGTATATGTGTTATATTCCCGACCTTTCCAGTTCTCCACAAAACCAACTTGTTCACCGTATCGGATAACATCTGGTATAGCCGCAGCAGCGATCTGTTTTACCGGGCCATTCCCATGTTGCACGGTCGCCTTTGCGCCTTTACGGGTCAGTTCTACGGTACCAAATCCAGCACGTTCTACCTTGCTACCAACCGATTCAAAGAATCTCACAATGTTTTCGGCATTTTCTTTGTTGGTCGCTCCGTACGCGATCTCCTTTCCGGTAATTTCAGCCGCAGGATGCATCTGTTCTAATTGGTCAAGGTTGTGGTTCAGTTGTTCTTCCAGCGTTTCTTCGCCTTCCTGCAACTTGAATCGTGCCCCTTCCGCCGCGCCCTTGTTCTCAAGGGCTGCGGCGTTTTCTTTTGCGGCGCGCAGGCTATCCATAGCCCTCTCCGCATGGGCAAAGTATTCGTCCTGCAGCACCCGTTTTTCTGCCACCGCAAGGCGCTGTGCTTTCAGAGCGGCCTTGTTCTCCGGGTCTCTTGCCAGCACTTCCTTTGCGCGGCTCACGATGTCGCTCAAAAGCTCCTTCACCTTGGTCATCACCTTGTGGATGCCGCCTGCCTTGCCTGCGTTCTTTTCAGCCTGCCCGCGCTGGAACTCCACCCAGCGCTTAAAGCTCGCTTCATCGCTGAAGATGCCGCGCCATGCGTCCGCCACAAGTTCTTCTGCGGCTTCCTCGTAACTCAGCCCCTGCCGTGCATAGTCGGAAAGCTTCCCCCGGATCATCTCGTCAATGCCCTCAAAGCCCTCACTCTTTGCCAGAAATTCCAGTACATGCTGCTGCAGTGCCTGCGCACCCTCTGCATCCAGTGAGTTGTACCAGTGGTAGTCCTCGTGCAGGATCGTACCAAACACATCCTCGGCCCGGTCGCTGAAGAAAATGCGTGCCGTCTCGGTGTCCACATAAGCCCTCACCCGGTCGTTGCCCTGCAGTACCGTTTTCAGCACCGCATCGGTGTTCGTGGCCTTCGCATTCAGTTCGATCAGCTGCGTGCCCACCTCGTTTGCCGTGCGCATCGTTCCCTTATACAGCACCCGGCCGCTGCCGCTGGTGCTTTCCGCCGTCAGCCTTCCGCCAAGGCTTGCGCGCTGCATCTTTCCGGCTTCCAGTTCTCCGTGTCCCTGCAGCCATGCCAGCTGCAGCGCTTCCCGTCCGCCGTCCTGTGCCAGCACGTAATCGGTGTTCACAGCAAGGCCGCTCATGCCCTGCGCCAGCTCCATAGCCTTGTCAAAGGTGTGCACATCTTCCATCTGTCCCAGCCGGTACAGGCTGCTGGCTGCAGCCGCATACCGCCCGGCATCTCCAATTTCTGTCGGCATATTCCTGCTGATGGTCGCACTTGCCCCATCCGATACCTGCCATCGGGTCAGCTCCTGCTGCACCTCCCGCTGCTTTGTGGTCAGGCTCTGCTGTTCAAGGCCGTAAGTTTCCCGCATCCTGCCAGACTGTTCTGCCGGGCCGCTTTCCGCCCTTTCCCCGGTGTTCTCCACGGCAGCTCCGCTCCGGCCCAGTTCACTTTCCGTCTGTGCCTGCTGCGCAGATCTGTCAGCTTCCATTCTTTCTACAATTGCGGCCGTTTTTTGTGCTTCAACTGTCGCATTTTCGGTAGCTGTGGCCGGTGCCTGTGCTGCCCGCTGCTGTGTTGTCATTTCCCGCAATACCTGCCGGGTCTTTGCTGCCGTTTCCGGCAGCTCAATACCGTATTCTTCCGCAAAAGCAGCGCGGTTCGCTTCATTGGCCGCATTCGGTGTAAATAGGTTGATGGTCTTGCTCGTAAGCTGCCCATCCTGCACAGCTGCGGCAAGCTGCTGCACAGCCGGGTTTTCGCTCTGTACCATCGGCGCAGTATCCTGCATGGTCGCAAATCCGCTTGTCGTCCCCGTCACTTCCGGCTGCACCGTTTCCTGCGTAGCAGCCGCAGGTTGTCGGGTGCCTGCCGCAGCTTCTTCCGGTGTCTGCTGCATCGCCGTTCCCGGCTCCTGTGCCCGCACTTCGTCCTGCAATGCCTGCCGTGCCCGTTCCACCTGTCCTTCGTAGTATGCCCGCTTCACATTACCCACAATGCTGGCATCGCCGCCGTTCGCCTTTGCAAGCCCTGTGCCCACAGCACCGCCCAAGGCACCGGATGCACCGCCCGTCAGGCCGCTTTCCAGCGCCGTTAAAAAGGTGTCGCTTTTAAACAGGTCTGCCGCCGCTTCGCTGTCGCCCAGCGTCGCATCAATAGCCTTGTCTGCATAGGTCTCCACAAAGGCCTGCATGGCATTGTCCACGCCGCCGGAGATGGCATTTGCCACCGCCGGGTACCGCTGTGCCAGCGTGCCGTCCGCTGCCACGCTGCGCACCATGTCCGCCAGTTTGCCTGCCAGCGTATCCTTTGCGTAGTCTGCGCCCATGGTCTTTGCAAGGTCAGCTGCGCCCACACTGTTGATGGCCCAGCCCGCGCCAAATTTTGCAAGGCCCCCGGCCAGCGTCTTGCCTGCGCTCTCGCCTTTTTCAATGCTCTGGCCCATGGCTTCCGCACCGCCCTGCGCACTCAGCACCGGCAGCACCCATGCCGGGTCAATAGCCGCCACCGCAAGGTTCTCGCCCGCACTGCTCACAATGCCCAGCGCCTGCTTTGCAATGGGGCTAAGGCCCGACTGTGCAGCTGCGGTCAGATCCTGCCCGCGCTTGTACAGCTGGTAACCAAAGCTCTTCTCTGGGTCTACGCTGTCATGCACTTCCGTTCCGGCAATGCGCGCCCGCATGTTGTCGATCTCCTGCTGCGTGTAACCTTTCTCGATCAGCTCTGCATCCGTGTAGGCATCGCTCTGCGTTGTTTGTGCCGCCGGGGCACTGGCCATTGCACCGCTGCTCTGTGCCAGCTGCAGCGTGTTGTCCCGTGCTGCATACCGTGTCTTTCCGCCGGTCATCAGGCGCAGCAGCTCCTGCTGCCGGTCGTCGCTCTGTACATCCTGCTGCAGCTGCTTCCAGTTTCCACTGGTCGCTGCTGCATTCTTTGCGCTCTGTACGCCGGTCTCACCCGCCAGAAAAACCGAGGATGCCACCGTGTCTCCAATACCGCCAATGGTATTGGCCGCGCGCCGCGCTGCACGCTTTCCTGCAGGCAGGGCATCAAAGTCGGCAATGTACTGTCGCGCTTCGCTGATTTCCTTGCGGCTGTATCCCTTTGCCAGCAGTTCCGCATCGGTGTAGTCCCGCCTGCCCGCACTCTTTTCCGGCACTGCTGCTCTGGCTGCAGCACCGCTCACGCTCTGGGGCTGCATGGCGTTGTTTTTCTCGGCATAGCTTTGCCCGCCGGTGCCAATGCGCATCAGCGTCACAAGCTCCCGGTGCTTCGGGTCAGCGTCCATCCACTGGTTCAGCCGGTCAAAGTCTCTAAGATCGTCCGTCGCTTTCAGGTCTTCCGTGTACTGCCTCACCTTCTGCGCAGTCTGTGCATACCAGCCTTCATCTCCGCTGGCAATGCCTGCAATGCGCTGGCGCTCAGTGGGCTGCACCGTTCCCGTCACCTTTGCCGCCGGGGCTGCAGCGCTCTTCGCGTTCAGCCATTCCGGCTGCGCAGTGCTGCTGCGTGTACCTGTACCGCTGTCGGCCACAATGCCGCTTTTGCCCGGATATGCCTGTGTTTTGCCTGTTTCCTGCGGCACTGCCAGCTGCAGCTTGTGGCTGCTGTCCGCGCCCGTCATCTGCGCCAGCACCCGTGCGCCAAGACCTGTGCCGGTGTTCTGCCTTGCAGCCGCAGCCGGGCTGGCAGCATTCTGTCCGCTGCTTTTCGCTTCCCAGCTTTCCCGCGCTTTTGCAATGCGTTCCGGTGTCCACTTGTCCGTAGTGTTTGCTTTTCCCGCAGCTGTACCGGTGCTTGCCGTCCGGTTTGTAGCGCGGCTGTTGTTTTTCGCTTCCCAACTTTCTCTGTCTTTTTTCAGTCTTTCCGGTGTCCATTTGCTCATAACTGCCGGTCTCCTTTATCGTTCCGCTTCCAGAATTTTCATAATGGACGACAGCGTGTTGTCCGTAATGCCGTCTGCAGAAAGTCTGCCCGCAATATCGTCCAGACTGTAACCCCTCGCCAGCATGCCGCGCGCCGTTGCAAGTCCGCTGCGCAGCGGACTGCTGCGGGTGTTTGCCCGCTCACTGGTGCCGCCGCTTCCCGCCGTGCTGTTTTTCAGCCACCCCGCGTCCGTCAGGGTCTGCTGGTAGAAGTCATACAGTGGGTCTTTCTCCTTCATCCCGGAGAATTTTGTTGCCATCGTCTGCAGCTGGCTGTTGGTAAAGCCGGTCGTTCCCGTCTTGCCGCTGCCAGATCTTGTGTTTCCACTCTTCGTGCTGCTCGTTCTGCTGCTCCCGCTGCCGGTCGTCTTATAACGGTTATTCAGCGCCAGCTGGCTTGCTGTGTAATTCAGCTGCCGCTGGTTCAGTGTGGGCGAATAGTCAATGCTGCCAGTATCTACGCCCGCCATCTGCAGGTAGTTTTTGGCTGCAGTGTCATTGCCACTTCCTGCCAGACTTGCACCCTGCAACAGTGCCGCCATCTGATCCTGCTGTACACTGCTCATTCCCTGCCATGTATCCAGCATCGTCTCGTCCAAGCCATATTTCGTCAGCACTGCTTTCGCTGCATCATCAAAGCCTGCCTGTTTGTATGCGGTGGCCTGCTGCAGCGCCGCCACCTGATCGCTCAGCTGAGTGCGTGCCAGACTGTCATTGTACTGTTTTTCCTTGAACTCGTTTTCCCACTTCTGCTGGCTGTACCCCTTGTACGCATCGTATCCTTCCATCACCGTGCTGCCAATGCCCTTCACGGCATTCCACACATTGTTCCAGAAGTCGCTGTTCTCCTGTCGTGCCTGCTGGGTGCGGTCATAAAGGTAATTGCGCCAGTTTGCTGCATTGCTCACGCTGCTGTCATACTCGCCGCGTTCCAGTGCGCGCTGTCCCAGCAGAGTGTCCAGCTGGTCGCCCGCACCGGCAAGCTCCTGCTGCCACTGGGCCAGTGCGTCCGCCCGGGCTGCAGCAAGGGTGCTGCCGGTGTTTGCCGTCTGCGCCGCTGCTGCCTGATCTGCCGCGCTCTTCGCATAGTCCGCGCCATACCCGCCGGAAAGCGCATCTGCGGTCGCTGCTGCTGCATCTGCACCGGCATTTGCATTGCCCACCATCCGTGTCAGTGCGTCCTTGTAGCCGCTGTCTGCCGTGGTAAAGTCAAAGCCCGCGCCGCTGGCCGTGCCCATCTTGTCCAGCGTATCGGCAATGTCCTGCGCATACTGGTCATCGTAGGCCCCCGGCATGGCGTTTTCCGCGTCCTGCAGGCGCTGCTGCGCGTCGTTCAATCTCTTGATAGTCCCCATTCTTTTCTCCTTTCCTCAAATAAAGAACAGCGGCAGGATCCTCGCTGCAAGGCCTGCCACCTGCAGCGCCCCGTTAATAAAATTCTGCAACCCGTTCTGCTTTTCGCTGTAAGCGTTGTCGTACTCGTTCTTTTTGTACTGTAGGCCTTCGTTCCAGTTGGCAAGGTCGTTCTGGTACTGGCTGTAGTCCTGCTTTTCCGCGCTCTGCAGCCCGCTCAGCTGCTGCAGCAGGTCGCTCTTCTTCGTGTTGTACTGGGCTTTGCTCTGGCTGTAAAGGTTGTCCAGCACATTGTCCAAGCTGTTCATCGTTCTGGCATAGGCGTTCTGTCCCGCCTGCGTACCGTAGCTGGAGCCGTAGCCGCCGGTCATGGCGGCGGCGTTCGCCTGCGCATTCTGGTTTGCCAGCTTTGCCTGCCGGGTGTACTCGTTCTTGTACTGCTGATAGGCTGCATCTGCATCCGGGTCGTAATCAAAATCGCCCATGTTTTCCAGCTTGCCCATCACATCCTTGATCTGGCCCTGATACTTGCTCTGGTAGTCTGCAGGCTTCGTTTTCTCATACTGTTCCAGGTTGTACCGTGCCGTGTTCAGGCGGTCATTGTTTCCAAACAGTCCCATTTTTTATGCTCCTTCCCCGTTCATCCGTTCTAAAAATTCTTCCGAGCAGTTCTCCCGGTCAATGTTCGTCAGCACATAGTTCAGCTGTTCCGTCAGCTGGTACAGGTAATTCCGCAGCGCACGGGCATCTTCTGCCGGCATCTCACTGCTGAAGGAAGGCAGCGCAATGCCTTCCAGTCCCGCCAAACTTGCCATTTCTACGCTCCTTCTCTCATTTCCTCGGCTGTGCCGCGCTCACGCGCCCACCGGTCGCCGCCGCCAGCGTAAAGGCCACACTGCGCAGCACCATCTGCCCGGTGCCGTAGATCTTCAGCTGCAGCGTATCTGCCCTCCGGGGCACAAAGGGCAGGTTGATGCGCTGGTGGTCCTTCCCTGCTGCGCAGGTGCCCAAAGTTTCAAAGGCTCCGCCGTCATAGCTTGCAGCCACCGTTACCACCGTGTGGGCCAGCGCATCCAGCCGCACCGTCACCCGGCTGATGTACTTGTCGTCCGGTACGCTCAGGCCAATGTCTCCGCTCACCGCTTCAAACTGCAGCGCCGTTTCCTGCCCTGCTTCCTCCGTGCCGCTTTCCCGGTCAGGATCTGCGGCCCACAGTACGCTGCCGTCCCACAGGTACAGCTGCTGCCCGGTGGATACCATCTCGGTGCCTGCAGCGCTTTCCTCGTGCCACAGGCCTTTTTCCGTGTCGTATACCAAAAGCCGTCCGGCCTGCGGGCCGCCTGCTTTCTGGTGCAGGTACAGGTAATACCGCATGTCCATGCTTCCCGCCATGGCCCAGTCCACCGCAGTCAGCCCGCTGGTGTCCAGCGCAGCGGATACCTTTGTCGGCAAGCTTCCGTCCCATGCCATCACCCCGTCCGGCGAAAGATAATACAGCGTCTCTGCGATCACGCACAGGCTGTTCGCTGCGTTTGCCGCCACGCCCCGGCAGCGCACGCTGCTCATCTGGTAATCGCTGGGCTTTGTGCCGTACAGTTTGTGGATGCAGTTTTCCTTGAAGAACAGCAGGTATCCCAGACAGCTTGCAGCGCCGGTAAATGCGCCGTCACTGCCCACGCTCACGGCATAGCTGTCCGCTGCAATGCCCTGATAGCTGTACCAGTTGGTCGGGTCGCCCAGAGCGCAGGCGTAAATGGTGTTCTCCTTCCGGCTGCATCCCCACACCCGGTTTCCCTGTTCCGTCACAAAGTCCAGTTCCGGCACCCGCCGCTCCACCTTCACCGGTGCGGCCGCTGCGTCGTTCTCGGTCACGGTGCCGTCAGCGCTCTTCCATGTCACACCGGTCTCCGTCACAGTCCAGCTTCCGTAATACCGGTCGCTGTCCTCGGCCCGTGTCAGCACTGCCACCATCTCGTCGCCGTCCATGGTCTGGATCATCACCTCACCGTTCAGTCCTTTTGCCACTGCATTGCACACTGCGTCCGGCATCCCGCTTATGGTCACAGTGTCCCCCTCCCGGATCACTCCGCCGATCCCCGGGCACCGGATCTTCACCGCGCTCAGCAGCACTTCCACCCACTTTTTGTTTTTTGCACTGTAGCGTAGCAGCACCGCATTGTTGTCATAGGCTTCGTCGCTGTCACTTTTCAAAAACAGCTGTCCGTCCTCCGGCTCTTTCGGTTCGGTCTTGCCTGCGCCCGCCGGGGTGTATGTCCGGCCTTCGGCATCGCAGGGGGTCACGGTCACGCTTTTCCCGCCCATCTCCCACTGTGCGCCAAGGCGCGTCAGTTCGCCGGTGCCCGTGTCAAAAGCCACCTTGTCCGGCCAGATCAGCACTTTCGTGCCCATGCCCGCCATGGCCTTGCGGTCATCGGTCAGCACGTTCTCCAGCACCACCGCACCGGTACGTGCTTCTTCGTCCGGGGTGTATTCCAGCGTCTTTCCGCGGCAGATCAGCAGCCCATTCAGGTGGTACATTCCGTTCACACCCTGTACCGTCCGCACATTCCTGCGCATTTTCCGCGTCTGCAGCGCCGGGTATCCCCGGCTGGAAAAATTCATTTCCCCGCTGAACTCTGCCTCGCTGCAGCCGTATCCTTCGTTCAGCCCGCCAAAAGCCCGCAGCATCTGGCGGCTCGTCTGCAGCACGTTCAGGTTCGTTCCGTCCATCATCCCTCAGTACCTCCACTGCGCACCAGTGGCCGGTGCGTACCGCTTCCGCATCCATACGGCAAATTCCTGCAGGTAGTCGCTGTACACCTGCAGCTCATTCATGGCCCGTGCTGTCTCGCCCAGCGCCAGGTCCATCTGCGCACACAGCCAGTGCACATACAAAGGGCAAAAGGCTTCCGGTGCCAGCAGCACCGTTTCGTATTCTAATCCTTCGTTCCAGTTCACATCCGCACCCACAGCATCAAAGTCCGCCGTCCGGCTGCGCTGCACAATGCTCGTGCGCATCCGGGCATCGCACTGGTGCAGCCAGCTCTGTTTCAGGCTGTCCGTAAACTGGTTGTTCGGCCGCAGTTCATCGGCCTGTTCTATCGCCTGTCCGGCTGTCATCTTATCAAGTCTCCTTTCCGGTCAGCTCCTGCTGCACAGGTCACGGCTCCCTGCGTTCTTCCTGCCGCAGCCAGCAGTCGCCTCTGCTGCAAAAACACCCGGCACAGCCATGTGCCGCTGTACCGGGTGTCTGTTTTCATTTTGCAAAATGCTCTTTTCTTTGCAAGAGCTGTGCTCTGTGGCCTTACACGCGCTGCGCCTGCTGCACAGCAGCGCTTTCCGCCGCCACGATCTTTGCCATTGCCTCGCCGTCCATCTCTTCGCTGTGGCGCAGCACCTCAGCAACCGCCTTCGGTACCTCCACGTCCACACCGCGCTGGATCAGGTAGGTCTCACCGTTCACGCCCACGAACACCGGCGTTTTGTAGCGCTGGTTGTCCTTGAACAGCCGGATCACCTCCGTGTCCTTTTCCGGTGCTGCCTGCACAGCGGCTTCGGTTTCCTGCTTCTTTACTGCCATGTTGGTTCCTCCTTAGTTTGCCAGCGCCTTTGCGCTGTAGCGTGCCGAGCAGCTCTCAATGCGCACCATGTACTGCTCGCTCAGCCGTTCCGCCGTCTTGGTGGCCTTCCAGCCCACAGAAGCACGCTGGTTCAGCGGGTCATCGCCGTAGCCCAGCTGCTTCACAATGTGCTGCATACCGCCGCCTTCCAGTTCGGTGGTCGCGTAGGCGTGGGCACCCAGTACCAGCGTGCTGTACACAGCCAGCCCCGCCGGGCAGCCATCGCCCTTCCACACCTTTGCCTCGCTGGAAACCACGAACCGCACGTTGTTGATCTTGCCGATCTCGCCGTTGAAGATCTCCTCCGGTGCCGCATACTTGTGCGCCTCGATCCAGTTCGGGTCCTTGCGGATATCGTAGCTGGTGTGCGGGTGCACAATGGCCACAAAGCTGTCGCCAATGGTGTCTGCGTTCTGGGTCTGTAGCAGCGCCACTGCCTGGTCGATCAGATCCACCGTCAGCTGTGCAGTGGCATCCAGATCCGCACGGCTGGTCACGGCGGTCTCCGCGCCGCCCGTTCCGATCTTCGGTGCATAGATCACGTTGGTGCCGCCGTTCAGGATATCGCGCACAATGGTGTCCATGGTACGGCCGCCCTGGCTTGCCAGCACATTGGTGGCCTGCACGATGTTGTTGTCAATGGCCGTCAGATCCAGCATGTCGGTCAGGGGCACCCAGCCGCCGTACTGGTGCACCTCGGCGGTCACGGTGGTCACGTTCAGCGCCTGACCTGCCGGGGTCACGCCCTCGGTCAGCGGCGTGGTGGCCTTGGGCAGCGCATCATACTTGCGGAACTCAATGGTCTTGCCGTTGTTCGCCGGGATCGGGTAACTGTCGCCGAACTGGTCATGCACCAGTGCAGGCTCTGCCAGATCCAGCAGGGTCTTTTCGTAGTAGGTCTTCATCTCAGCCGTCATACCGGCTGCGCCCGTGGTGTTCTGCAGCTGTGCGCTTGCGTCCGCAAACATCTGCAGATCCAGTCTCTTCTTGCTCATTTGTTTATCCTCCTTCAAAAGGGTTTATCTTTCTCGCATTCTTCGCGCGGGAAATCTCTCACAGCACAATACGTTCTCCGCGCTGTGCCCTGCGTGCCAGCTCTTTCCGCTGCTGCCGCGTCATGTGGGCCACATCCACCTTCATCTCGGCCGCGCCGCCGGGGTGTGTCCCGTTCTCAGCCGGGCGCTGGCTGCGCTGCTGGATGCGCGTCGCCACGCCCTGCTCCACCTGTTTTGCCGTGCGGGCCGTCTGGTTTTCCATCAGGCGGTCAAAGTAGGCTGCACGGTACGCCGCTTCCAGCCCCACGCCCCGCCGGATCATATCCGCCACGGCAGGGTTGTTCAGCACTTCGTCCAGCTCAAAGTCCGGGTAGCTGTTTTTCAGCTTTGCCGCTTCCGCTTCCCACCGGGCACGCACTGCCGCCGCACGCTGCTGGTGCTCTGCGGCCAGCCGCAGCTGTTCAGCCTGCTGCTTTTCAGCATTGGCGCGCTGCAGCTGGCCCTCCATGCGGTCCATTTCCCGCGCGGTTTTCACGCTGATGCCCCGCTGCGCCGCCAGCGTTTCATAATATTCATCGTTCTTCACCCGGCCGTTTTTCACGGCATCGATCAGCCCGTCCATGTCGCTCATGTCAATGCCGTAGGCTTCGGCCAGCACCTTGCCCAGCTCGTTCAGCTGCGGGTTTTCCCGGATGCTCTGCACCGCCATCTGCGCCGCCCGCTGCATGGCCTCCTCAAACTCCTCCGCATACTCGCCCTGCATCAGCTTTCCAAAGGCTCTGCGCTTCTCTGCCGGGTCCGCCGCCTTCTTCTCGGCCTGCTCCCCTTCGCCTTCCGCCTCCTGCACGCTCTGCGGCTTTTCTTCTTCCGCTGCCGCTTCCTCCGCCGGTGCCGCAGCCGGTGACGGCACTGCCGCCGCCTTCGCCACCTTTCCCGGTCGGCTCCTGCGCGCCATCCTCTCCTGCGCCGGACGCAGCGCCGGTTCCTGCACCGCCGCGCCGCTTCCCGCCGCACCTTCTCCGGCAGCATCGCCGTCTCCACCCGCTGCGCCGTCCGCAAACATCTGCAGATCCAGCTCGTCGGTGCCTGTGGCGTGCATGTTCACATACCGCACATTTGCCGGATACTGCTGCGCCAGCAGCATCAGCCCGTCTGTCACCAGCTCAAACTTCGCGCTGTTGTCGCAGCTCTGCACCGCCTTCACGGTCAGCACGCCTTCGCCGTCCTGCACCGCGCTCTCGCCGTCTACGCTGCACGCCAGACTCAGCATCAGCGCCGACACCGCCGCGCACACAATGTCCTGCCCCTTCGGCGCATACTCCGCGTGCCCCTCCGCCCGCAGCACCATGTCCTGTCCCGCTTCGTTATAAATGATGTTGATCATTTTCTTCTCCTTCCCCGGTCACGTGTTCAGATCGATCTGTTCGATCGCCGCCCGGATCTCCAGCGTTTCCAGATACATCCCCATGCGTTTCTGCTGTTCCCGCAGCAGTTCAAGCGGGCAATCATGCCTCGGCTCTTCTCTTCCGGTCCTTTCCGCCGCCTCGATCCGGTTGCAAAACGCTTTCAGCCTTTCATACCGCTCCTTCGTCTGCCGGTACTCCGCTTTAAAGCGTTCCCGGTAGTCGGTGCTGATCATGCCATCGATGGTCTCTTTAAGTTCCATGCCGTTCCTCCTTCACTTGTTCGGGTTGTTCACGTCCATGGCCCGCTTTGCGGCCTGGGTCGCCATGCTGTTGCTTCCACTCTCGCCCACCACATCTCCCAGACTGTTGGTAGTGCTCTTCGCGTCCGCGGTCCCGCCGCCCCCTGTTCCGGCAGCACCGGCAGCCTGTCCGGCCGCGCTGGCTGCTGCGCTCACGTTGGTGCCGTTCTGCTGGTCAATGATGGCGGCCATCTTCTGTATCTGCTGTGCCATCTGCTGCAGCTGCTGGTACAGCGTGCCGTTCTGGCTCACCTTCTCCCGCACCTTCTCAATGCCTTCAAAGTCCATCATTTCCAGCGCAGCAAGGGCAGCATCGGCGTTGGCCGGTGCAAAGAATCCCAGCTGGTAGCACTCCTTTGCCGTCTCGTTCTGAGAAAGGCGGCTGAAAGTGCTTTTCTTTGCCGCGCTTACCGTAATGTCGAACACCGGCTCATGGTCGCCCAGCTGCACACCGCCTACATTGCCGCCGGGCACGGCCTGCAGCATCGCATTGCTGAACGGCACATACTCCACGCCGCCGCTCTCGCCGGTAATGCGGTATACCCGTTCTTCGTCGTAGAACTGCCGCATCAGCTCGATCACAAGGTAGCATTCTTTTGCAAACGTCCGGTACGCGCTTTTCAGCATATCGCGGCTAAGTTTGCTGCCCGCCTCCTGCAAAGCCGCAATGGCGCTTGCCGCTGTCAGGCCGCTGGTGGTTCCGCCCTGGCTCACATCCCGGTTGCCGCTGATTTCCTTCAGCTCGCTCACCCGTGCATCCCGGTAGCTGATGCAGTTGCCGCTCAGTACATTGGTCTGCAAAGGCCGGAAACTGTCGTCCGTCAGCCTGCCCACCACGTGCACGATGTCCTTGCCAAAGTCGGCCAGCTCTTCTTCGTTCACACCCGCTGTGTCGCTCAGCACATAACGGGCCTTTGCAGCCAGTTTCACGTTTTCGTCCATGGCGTGGTTCATCTCGTCAATGGCGGTCTGGGTGTCCTTCATCACATCAATGTATCCAAAGCCCGCCGGGCTGTCCTCTTCCCGGAACAGCGGGTCAAACACAAAGGGGTATTTCCCGTGGTCGTAAAAGCCCCGCTGGGCATACTGCGGGTCGTTCTCGCTGGCATACAGCACCACGCCGTTGCAGTATTTGCAGTAATGCAGCACCGTCTGCCCGCTCTCAAGGGCCTTTTTGTAATACCAGTCCACCACCACGCTTTTGTCGCTGGTGTCAATGCTGTCGTCGTGGATGTACTTTGCCACATCCATGCTGCTGCCCGTGTGCCCGGCCATCTGCGTGTATCGCCCTTCCAGCTGGTCATTGTCCATAAGGCTCAAGCTGAACAGGTGCGGCGTGTCCTGAATATCTTCCACGCCCGGCTCCCAGTACAGCATCAGCAGGTTCACGCTCCGGATGCAGATCTCGCCAAGCCCGCCGCGCGCCGCCGGGTCCCAGAACACGCCCTTCACGCCGGTGCCGGTCTTCAGCTTGCGCCACCATGTGTCGCTGTACACGGTCTCGTAGTCGCACTGCTCCAGCACCGTGGGCAGGATCTTGGAAAGCGCTTTTGCTGTTTTCTCGTCGTCCTCTGCCCGCGGCAGCACGTTCGGTTCCGGGTAGTTGTCCATGGCATCGGCGTGCTTGTTGGCAATGCTGTTGAACAGCCATCCGCTGGAAGGCTTGGGCTTGCCCTGCATTTCCTTGTTTTCGTAATTTTTCCAGTACCCCATGCGAAACCACAATTCGTTATCCACAATGCGCTTGTCAAGGGCTGCTTTTCCGGCCTTGTATTTCTGCAAAATGTCGTTTGCCTTGCGGATGTCCTCTTCCCCGATCACCTGCTGTGCGGGCAGTTCCGGCTCTGTCGTCAAGCCGTTTTCCCCCACCAATGGTGCTTCATCGAAGTGGTTGATAAACTGTTCAAATTTTTCTCCGTCCACGTTCCCGCTCCTTTTTCCTGATGCCGTTTATCGCTATCGTGAAAATGCATTCGGAGCGGCCCGCAGGCCGCGACAAATGCGAAAAATAAAAATCAAATTCCGCTGTATATGCCCAGAGCGCACGCGGTGGGCATTCAAATCGTTTCACACCCTCATCACCCGCGTCCGGCTCTTGCGTCTGTCCATGTCCAGCGGGTCATCTTTCATCGGCTGCACCGGTTCGGTCTTTCTGGGGCTGATGGGGTTTTCCATCAGCACATACCGGCACTCGTCGTAAATGTGGTCTTCCTGGGTGGTGTCAATGTCTTCCACCCGGCTCTCGTCGTACACAAGGTTCGGAATGGTGCGGATAAAATGCCTGCAGGTATCAAATACCTGAAACATCGGCCTGCCCTCGCCGTCAAATGCCAGCCGGTAGTGCAGCTGCATCTTGCCTGCAAGTCGCGTGTGGTCGCCCGGTGTCCAGAAGATGTAATTCGGGTGCTTTTCCTGCATGGCCGCAATGCTCTCGCCCTGGCTCTCGTTGAAGATAGCCGGGTCTGCCACGCCGGTAATTTGCCGCCCGCGCAGCATTGGGTCGTTTTCCTCCGCTTCCTTGATGCGCCGCGCCTGCTCTACCGGGTCTATCTTCAAGCCTTCGTTGGGCACGCCGGTACAGCCGTACAGCTCCTTGATGCGGTAAAGCCGTCCTTCCTCGTCCGCTGCGTACCAGCCAACGGAGAAAGGCTTTGCATAGCCAAAATCGTACCCGCGCCAGATGCGCCAGTGTGCCGGAATGCGGAACGGCTTGATCACATGCGTCCACCGCTGATCCTCGTAGTGGGCCGGGTCGTTGCGCCATTCGGTAAATACCTGCCCGTTAAAACTGTCCCAGTCGCCGTAGAGCAGCGCCTGCTTTTCCGCTTCCGGTAAGCTTGCCAGCGTGCCCAGATATCCCGGGTCGTTTTCCAGCAGCTTTTTGTTGTCAAACACCGTGGACGGGATAAACACCCTTGTCCGCCGCAGCTTTTCTACCCCGCCGTCCGGTTTTTTCACATCCACCAGCTGCACCATCCTCGTGCCCGGTGGTGCCGGTGTAATGAACCGTGCCTTCACCCATCCGTGGCCAATGCCGCCGGGGTTCGCCGTGGCCCGCATGTACACTGCCGTGCCCGGCCCGGTAGGTCGGTTGCGGCTCATCAGGTAGCTGTATTCCTCCCAGGTAAAGTGGGTCAGCTCGTCCACGCCGATAAAATCAAAGGCTTTGCCCTGATAGTTGTATTTGTCCTGTGTGCGGAACATGCTGCCAAAGTAGATCTTCGCCCCGCTCGGAAAGGTCCATACGTGGCTGGAAGCGTTGTACCGCGCTTTCGGGAATACCGGCTTGTAGTACTGCATCGTCTTGTCGATCAGCTCCGAAAGCTGCGGGTAGGTTTTCCGCACAATCAGCCCGCGGTAGTGCGGAATGTCCACCTGCCGCAGTGCTTCGATCACCAGTGCATCGCTCTTTCCTCCGCCTGCTGCCCCGCCGTACAGCGCTTCGTCCTCGCTGCGGCGCATAAAGGCTGCCTGCTTGGGCTGCGGCCGCCAGATGACCAGCCGGTTTTTATACAGTTCCGCTGCCATCCAGCACCACCTCCTGCTGCCCGCCCTCGTCCTGCCGCTCCATCAGCACCGCCGGGGCCGCGCTCTGGCCGCTGCCTTCGTCCTTCGGCACCAGTGCCGCAGCCTTTTCTGCTACTGTCAGCAATACCGCTGTCACCTTGGCCGCGTCTTTGTCGCTCATGGCAAAGCTCTCGTACCGCTCCAGCTGCTTTTCCAGCTCGGTGCGCTCTTCGTCCGTCAGTTGCCGGTCGTAGGTCCCCGGTGCGCTGCGTATCACAAGGCCTGTCTCGGCAGCGTCCTGCAGGTTTTCTTCCTCGCTCTTCAGCAGCACGCCCAGCTCATAGTTTTTGGCCCGTGCATCCTCATCCAGACGCTGCTGCAGCTTTGTCCGTATCTCGGCGGCGCGCTGGTTCTCTGCTGCGCGCTGCTGCAGGTAGCTCACCTGTGCCTTTGCGCCCAGCGCCGCTCTGGCTGCGATTTCCCGCGCCGCTTCGGCCCGTGCTTTTGCAAATTCTCCGTCCGGCTTCTTTGCTTCCTCTGCCACCCAGCTGCGGATGGTGCTCTCCGGCACACCGTATTTTCTCGCCACCGCACAGATGGAGTTTGTGCCGATCATGGCCATCACCACCTCGGCCCGCACCTTTGCCGGGTACTTTTTGCCCCGGCCCTGCCTGCCCGGCACGGTGTTTTTGCAGTATCTGCGCTCAGCCATGCCCGGCCCTCCTTCCTGTGCTGTTGCTTTCAGCCTACCACCAAACAGCCTGCAAAAACACTGCGGACATTTTGCGGTCGTCGCAGCGAGTACGGGTTGTGGCTCCCAGCGTCTGCTTCGGCCCTTGGGGCGGGCCTTGCATCCTGCTGGCCACGGCCCCAATAACTTCTCTCTGTTTCCGCCACTGGCGGCGGTCGTCGTTGTTGCATCACAAAACCACCGGATGCATCCGCACCCAGTGTTTCAGATCAGCCCTGCTTTTGCAGCAAACACCGCTGCCGTGCTCAGCGTTTCCAGCTCCTTGTGGTAGTAGGTCGTCCGCCCAATGTGCAGCCTTTCGATCGTTTCCGCCTCCGGCCACTCTTCCAGATACCGCAGCCTGAGCAGAGCCGCACAGGTCCCGTCCGCCTCGGCATAGTAGTCCAGCACCTGCCGGATCACCCGTCCCCATGGGTCCGGCCCTGCGGCCGCACAGCCTGCCGCGTCCGCTGCTTTCTGCTTGCGCCCGTACTGCCGCAGCGCCTTTCTCACAGCCTTCTTCTGCTGTCTGGTCACTCGTCCACCGCCTTTCACGGCTCTATCTGCTTTCCAAAATTTCCCTTCATTCGCAGTTTCGGCCCGTTTCCGTCACTGTCCGCGCATTTTTACGCTGATTTTGTGTATTTCTCCGCGTTTCGCGCAATTATTACACGCAAAATAAAATAATTTTATCTGTCAGGTGCGAACTTTCGCAAACCCTCTCCGCCGCAGGATCAGATACGCCTGCGCTTCGGTGGCCTCCCATCCGTCTGGCCGCGGCCTGTCCGCTTCGTACAGCTGTCCGGGGTCATAGATCATCACCTGTACCACCTCAAAACCCGGATAGTGCTGCTCCCACCAGTAGGCATTCTCTGCGCATTCGGTGCAGCCCTTGCGCAGCTGGCGGCGGCTCCACTTCGTGTCGCTGGGTGCCAGTTCTTCCGGCTGGCTCAGATTGCGTGTTTCAATGCAGGCCCGCTCTTTGTGGCCGTATATGTAGCCTATGGTCCCGTTCTTGCCCTGTCCGTCCACGCCCAGCAGCTTCTTCATGTCCATGCGGTCGGCGTTCATGGTGCCCAAAGGCTCGTACTCGCCTGTTCCCGGCACGCGCCGCCGCCACAGATCTTCCAGCATTTCGCGCCATTCCCGCCGGTCGGCAGCTCCCATCCCCACACATTCGGCAAAGCCGTGCATGTGCAGCCGTCCAGTTTCGCCTTTGCGCACCGCCCATAGCATCAGCCGTATTTTGTCCCGGTTCACACCAAAACGCTTTACCGTGGCACCGATCACCCGCCGCTTGTAGTTCTCCACATCCCGCCTGCAGGCTGCAAAATCCTCCGGCAGATAGGACTCTTCGTATGTTCCGGTCAGGAAAAAGCCGTCCCGGCCAAAGTTCGCAATGGCCTTGCGCTGCTTGCGGCGTAAGCTGGCGTGCTTGTTCCGCTCTTTCTGGCCCCGGTCGCTCTCCTTGTGCTTCTTGCCGCGCCTGCGATGCTCCTGATCTGTCACTGCATAAATGCCAACGGCCATGTACTCGCTGCCGCACCGGTATTTCTTTTCCCGAATGTAGCTCTTCTTCATCTGGCCGTCCTCCTGCATCGGTATGCTGCCGGTATTTGTTTTCTCTTCTGTGCCCATCACCGTCACAGAAATAACGGGTATACTAGCTCCCCAAAGCGCCCACCTCGGACGCTGTAAAAAACGGTTCATCCTGCTATAAAATAAATGGTATAAAGGCTCCCGCCTGCCGCCGGTACGCTCCGGCAGCACCCGGCAGACTTTATCCTGCTGCGCTGTCGCCAAAGCCCCCGGCATCCTTTTGCCAGGGGCTTCCTCTGTTATCTTTTTCGTCTGCGCTGTCCTTTGTGCGCCATCCAGCCTTCCTTTACGTAGTCGCTCCGGTTCACTCTGTCCCGGGATACCATGTCCTTTGTGTAGGCTTTTTCTGCTTTCATCGCAGCCTCCCATGCCTTGTACTTTTCGCACGTTCCATGGCACGCCGGGTGCCTTCCCGGACAGTCTGGTTTGCAGCACCATGTGATCATGCCGGTGCCTCCGGTTTCCCGGCTGCAGCCCAGTAGCCGTAGCTCAGCTCTTTTTTGCCTGCTTTCCGAGCCGCAGCGTTGTAAAGGCACAGCTCATGCACATCTCGCTGCAGCTCGTCCGGCTTCTCAATTCCCGTGATCGGCGGCCTGCTCTTTTTCGGCACGCTGCTTCTGGCTCCCGGCGCATTGCACAGCACGCCCCGCCGTATCCTCTTCCGTGTCAGGCTGTAAATGCCCTGCGGCCTGCAGTGCCCGGCATAAAAAACATTCGTCACGGTCTGTGTGTTCTTAAACAATCCCTTTTCTACCAGCTCTGCGGCCGTGCCTTCGTGCAACAGGTTTCCGTCCGCGTCAAACATGCTGTAAAGCCATACCTCCCGCATCTGGGTGCCGGTCCTGTGGTCCGGTTCTGCTTTCGGCTTTGGCTGCTTTTCTTCCCGTTCCAGCCGCCACTTTTTTGGCTTTGCCTTTTTCTTCTTCTGGTGGGCATAGCCTGTGCATACGCTTTCAGCGTGGTTGTAGTATCCCTGTTCCACCAGCTCCTGCGGTGTGCCTTTTGCACGCAGTGCTCCGGTCTTTGCATCGTACAAACTGTAAATGTATTGCTTTGTCACCGGCGCACCTCCTGCTGCGCATACCGGTGCTTTGCCGTCTGCCATGCTTCCTGCCTCCGCTTCAGTGGATTCACAACGTCTTTCATGATCACCTCGTGTACTTCGCGTACCTGCACGCCACACTTTGCCGCCAGCTTCTTTTCGACCCGCTTGCGGGTCATTCTGTATTTGTCCTTGCTCACACTCTTCCTCCATACAGTTCAAACTCCGCACCGTCTTCGGTGATCAGCACCCCGCCGTCCAGCGCTTTTGCCAGCTGCTGCAGCCTCTGGGCGCTCAGCTTTTCCAGCCCGCCGGGCTTGCACCATCGCCGCACATCAAGCGGCCTTGTGGCCAGCATCAATGCCAGCGTGCTTTCATTTTCGCCACGGTAGATCATGGCTTCCTTCAGCGTCATCTTAAACGTCTCCTCTCCCAGCTTTCCGGCGCAGCTGCCTGCTGCAGAACTGCCTCGATTTTCTTTTTGATCTCACCCGGTGCCAGCACTGCCGTGCCTGCAGGCGCAGCGCAGCGGCCCATGGCTCCGGCCATGTTCCGCCGGAAGAAAGCATCTTTCTGTTCTTCATAGTCCCGGTCTGCCTGTTTTGCCCGCTCTTCGTCCGGGATGTCTTCCACAATAATGTCGTCGGTCTGCAAAGCGTCGCAGGCGCATCTGCGCAGGTGCTCCATGGCAACATCCAGCCCGTCCGCACGGCCCTCTTCATTCACCTGCCGGTAGTTGGTAAGAGCCTCCTGCTTCAATCGGTTCAGCCGCCCGGCACCATATCCCAACAGCTCCATGCAGGCTTTTGCGTATAAGGTCCATACCATGCTGGCGGCCACATCGCCCGCCATGCGCAGCTGCTGCTCCCGTCGGGTACGCGGTGCACGCAGCACCGGCACCCGGAACTCCGGCTCCACGCCATCCGGCATCCAGTTGTCCCGCATCGCCCTGCTCTGGTCGGTGCTGGGCATTCCTTTGCCGTTTGCCTGCATGGCAATGTTCAGGCTTTCCAAGCCCAGCTCTTCGGCACGCAGCTCGATCCGGTTCAGTCGGCCCTTGCCCACACCAAAGCACTGGTGCAGCGCAATGATGATGCACCAGCGTGTCATTTCCGCAGTGCCGTCCCGCGTCAGATCCAGCTCCTGCCGCAGGTTCATTTTCTGCTTCACTGCTGTTTCACTCCTTCCCGGTATTGCTCAAACAGTGCGATCCAGTCCTGCGTGCTCAGTCGTTTGTCCCGGCTCGCTTCGCTCAGAAGCCGGTATGCACTGCTTCCCTTGTCGGCCGGGTGCTGCCAGTCCAGCTTTTTCAGCTCTTCGGCCATCCGGGCACGGTATTCTTCCAAGATCATCTTCGTTTCCCTTTCACGGCTCCCCGCGGTCGTTCATCCAGCTGGCTGCCAGTGCTCTGGCATCCGCCAGCTTGTCGCACAGCATGTTCACAGCGGATTCCTTCATCCACTCCGGCAGCCGGTCGGCCTGCAGCAGGGCCGCACCCATGTCCCGCACAAGCTCTTCGCCGTGCTGCTCCATCCGCTGCCAGATCTCCGTTTCATCCGGTGTCATGTTCATCGGTGGCCGCATCTCAGCCCGCCTTTCTCCGGCTTTTCGGCTTCACCGTGTCCGCCGGGGCTTTGTGTGCCTTGTTGCCTTTTCTGCTTTCCTTGTCCGCACAGCAGCCAAGGCCCAGCATGGCCAGCGCTGCCGCCAGCAGCACCAGCGCCGCAGCAGCCCAGCCCAGCATTTCCCAGCCGTTCGCGCTGTGCTCAATGCCGCTGGATACCAGCAGCGCGCCAATGGCCGTCACCATAGCTGCCATGTACCACAGGCTTGCCCGGATGGTTGCTTTCAGTTTCACTTGTGTTTCCTCCTGTTTCGTGTTAAACTTCTGGTGATAGTGGCTCAAAACTATCACCCTGTAAGCTCGTCGGTGTTCGCTGCACTGGCGGGCTTTTTGTTTTGGCGCTCATGCCCCGTCTCTCCTTGCCTTTGCTTTGCAAAGCAATCCTTCGCTGTTCCGTTGCTTTTCACCGCCATGCCTTACTCCGCCGCTGCCTCTCACAGCTACTCTCTTCATCGCCTTCGCTGCGCAATGCTCGGCATTTCTTCTCTCTGCCATTCCTCCGCATCACTTTGCCGAGCCACGCCTCACCTTGCCGTCACGATGCTAATCACTTCCATGCTTTTGCTACGCTGCCCTATGCTATGCCCTTGCCCGGCGATGCGAGCCGCGGCTCAGCCGTGCCTCCGCCCTCAGGCCTTCACTTCATAGGCAGTATAAGTAAACCTGCCTTTCCCGCTGTTGCGCCACTGGCCGATGCCCCTCAAGCATCCGTAGTCCAGCCACTCCCGCACAGCCGCCTCGTGGTTGTCGTCCATCAGCAGCACATCAAACTCGCACCGACTTCCTGCTGGGATCTCCTCGCTGTTGGCCAGGCTCACCCGCTCGCCCTGAGCGGTCTGAGCCCGCAGCGGCCGCTGGCAGTCCTGCATTTCGCCGCTCATCTCGATGGGGATCATGCGCGGCTGTACGAAAATCAGCCCATCGATAACCTTCTTGTGAGCCGAAATTTTGCCGCTTTCATTCACGGCTCGCTTCTTGCCGGTCTCGGTCTTGCCTCCAATGCGGGAAAGCATGCCGCAGGAATCCTTGAAGAACCCCTTGACTTGATAGTCGTACAGCACCGGCCTGCCCTCCTCATCTCGCGGAAACACTGTCATGCTCTTGTCTGCCACCGCGTCCGCGCCCAGCGCCGCCACCTCGTCCTCGATGCTGGCCGCATCCGGCGATTTGCTGGCGATAAATTCCCGGGCAATGTTTTGGTTTGAAGGCCATGTGCCAAGCACAGCCTCCGTAAAGGTCATCTTCACATGCAGTTTTTTCATTGTAAAACCTCCGATTTTGTGGTATCATCGGGGTGACGATTTCGCCAAATTGTCACTCCATCAAAAGCTCGTCGGTGTTCGCTGCACCGGCGGGCTTTTTGTTTGTTCGGTCCAGCGCCCCCTGCTCCAGCGCCGCATTCTTGTCAATGCGCCACAGCCGCGGCCCCACCTTTTCGGCAGGCAGTCGCCCGGTACGGCACATTTTCTGTACGGTCTTCAGGTTCACACCCATCAGCGCAGCATACTGCGCCGGACTCAGATATGCCGGCAGCTGCCGTGCATCATAAATTCGCGCCTTCCGCATGGTTATCCCTCCCTTCAGTCCGGGCTGAAGGTCTGGCACCGGCATTCTTCGCCCGCTTCCTCCAGCGCAAGGTTCCACTCGCCGCAGATGGTCTCGCACACCGGCTTTGCAAAGCCGATCAGCTCGTCCTCCCGCGCTGCCATCAGCACCGCCGTGCCCACAATGCCGCTCATGTAGCGGTACTGGTACAGGTCGGTCGCCCGCTCGTTGAAGGGCAGTTCCTGCAAAAGGCTTTCTTCGTTCACGATCAGCTGGATGCTGTCCACATCCTCCCGCGCCCAGTTCGTTGCAAGGCAGCTTTCGGCGGTCTCAATGGGCCCGCCCACCAGCGTTTGCAGCGTTTCCAGTTTGCAGGTGTCCCCGTCATCGCAGCGCACAAGCCGTGCCTTCTGCTCCTCGTCCGCCGGGATCACGATCACATAACGTTCCATGCTTTTCTCCTTTCGTGCACTTCTCCTCCTTGACAAAGGCTCCCTCCCCGAGGGAGCTGTCGGCGCAGCCGACTGAAGGAGTCTCATGCGCTCTTGCCACTTCTCCCTTTCCTGTGCTACAATCATCTCAAAATAGGAAAGGAGGTATTTTCATGGCATCACAGTTTCAAATCCGTACCAAAGATATCCCATTGCTCGTTCGTGCGCTGCAATCGCTCGAAACTGTACCGGATACATGGTTCGGATCTGTAGACGACCCTTCTTTGATCTCTGAAATGAAGAATGCTGCCCGCGCCCTTCCGGTCAAACTGCGGCTCAAGACTCTTCAGCTGTCAAGCCTCGATGTTCTGGCTCTGCAGCAGGCTTGCTGCTATCAGTGTTTAGAGTGCAAGCTTTCAAGGCAGGACTACAAACTGCTGGAAGACTATTCAAATCAGTTCGCAGCGCTTCTGGCTTCTGGTAATCTTGGTATGTTACAGTAAATATCTTGCCTTGCGCGCCATTCATAAGCGCTGCTCTCTGTGCCCGCCTCAGGCGGGCTTTTTTCTTTGTTTTCGTCCACATTCTCTCTCCTTTCATCTCTCGATCCACAGGTCCAGCCCGGCCGCTGCCAGCAGCACACCGGCAAACACCATGGGCGGGTAGCTGATCCACCATCCCACATTGAACACCACCGATCCGATCAGCCCGATCAGCAGTGACCACTTCCGGCGGCTCATGCGCTCTTCTCCGGGGCAGCTGAACTCGTCTGGCGCAACTGTGCGGCATCGGCCAGTCCCTTTGCGTAGCCTAATGCCAGTGCCTGCATCGGGTCTGGCAGCTTTGCTGCTGTGGTCAACAGTTCAACCATTCGGCTTGTTTGGACATCATTCTTTTGCATCATGGCTGTACACCTCCCTTTCAGCAAGTAAGTTCTTGCTGTTAGCATTATTATAATTGCCGTAAGCAAGTTTGTCAAGATATTTCAGCCTTTTTCTTGCCATTGGCAACTTTTTGTGCTATTATTCTTTCAGGAGGTGATTTCATGAAAGACCGTTTAAAGCTTCTTCGCAAAACGCTTGGCCTCAATCAGGTTGATTTTGGTACCCGAATCGGAATCGGCGGCACTGCTATTTCCAAATTCGAGAGCGGTGTCAATGCTATTTCTGACACTCTGGTCTTGCTTGTCTGCCGAGAATTTAATGTAAACGAGGCATGGTTGCGTAATGGAACCGGCGAAATGTTTACGCACACAAGTAATGATTTGGTCGCTGAACTATCCGAAACGTACCACCTTGGCACCTACGGAGAACAGCTTCTTGCCACATACCTGCAGCTGTCTGATGCTGACAAACGCGCTGTTGAACGTTTCGTCTCCCAGCTCACAGCCAACGTTCAGAAAGCCGAAGATGCACAGTCTGATGCATGCGAGAAGGAAAAAGACATTGCCGAGTAGTCTTTTACCGTCAAGCTCTGCGGCACATGTAAACAAGAAACGGCTCCTGTACACTGTACAAGAGCCGTTTTACGTTGCACAAGCAACTGATAATTTATTTTTTCTTTTCATTCCCCTTCTTTTCTTCTATACTGAGAAAAAAGGAGGATTTGTTGTGCGATTTCTTTTTTCCGTTTTGTGTATCTCTATCATCCCTCTCTTTCTCTTCGGCTGCGCTCATGCTAGTTCACAAGCCACTTTTTCTTCATCCGAAACTTCGTCCTCATCAGAACTTGAAAGCGAATCCGAAAGTTTTTCTTCCACTCTTGACCCTAGCGAGGAAGGTTATATTGCTGGAAATAGTCACGGTTTCACTGATGGTCGTTCCGATGGATTTGATGCTGGAGCATCCGATGGCGAACAAATTCCTTCTGAGTCTCTTGACTTTGGTGATACTTATGAGAGTGGTTATACAGTTGGATATAATCGTGCCTATGCTAAATGGTGGCTTACCGGTTATCTTGAAGCCTACCTTTCGCAGCATCCTGAAATTGACGAATATGATTTGATTGATGATGTGATTCGTTGTTTTCCAGATGCCGATGTTTCAGATATGATTGATTATCTTCGATCAGCTCAATGAGGAAGGCCAGCAGAAGGCCGTGGATTATGTAGACAATCTGGTGCTCACCGGGCGCGTCTGGCTTGGGCAAAGAAGCATAAAAAATAAGCTGCATTGCCTTCGACCAAAGCAGCCCATTTATGTCTTGTTCATGAAGAAATCTTGAATTTTTATTGCTTGTCAAGCCCCAATTTTAAATTTTTCCGTTGCTCTCGCAACTTTTCGCTGTAAAAATTGTTTACAATCGGCGGGCCAAAGCGTATAATACATGTAACGGAACCCGCTAAGCCTCTGGGTGCATTGCATCTATGCGTATCATGGCGGGTCTTTTTTTATGTCAATTTTTGAGGATGTCCAATATGCCTGAAACAAAATCTTTTTGTACCTATGAACAGCAGCTCCAAATTCTGAAAAGGCGCGGCTTATCAATTGCCGATGATGCTTTGGCCCTTCAGTGGCTTCGGGAAAAGAATTATTATCGCCTGAGTGCCTATTCCCTCACGCTGCGGCACAAAAGTCCTTCTACTGGAGAAGATGAATTTTTAAAGGACTCATCTTTTTCTACAATCATCGACCTTTATCAGTTTGATGAACAGTTTCGTGCTGCTATCTCTCACGCTGCAGCTATTGCAGAAACCAACCTCAAAGCCTATATTGCTTACTACCATGCCCGCCAATACGGTCCGGTCGGCTATCTGGATGGAAATCATTTTGAAGATCCCTGGCGGCACGCTAAACTTTTGAATGGCCTTTCCAAATCTCTCGGCTTGCGAAAAGATGAACCATTTGTTTTACATCATCATAAGGATTTGAACGACGTATATCCTGTTTGGGTTATCGTTGAGGTTTTGACCTTTGATCAGGTTTCTATGATGTACCGTAACCTGCTGCCGGAAGACCGTGCTGCCATTGCTCGTGAGTTCTATGGTATTTCTTCTCGTGAATACATTGAAAACTGGACTCATTGTGCTGTTGTTGCTCGCAACATCGCTGCACATGGTTCCCGCTTTTATCATCGACAGCGTGTTAATCCTCCCGCAAGAATGCCTAAATCCATCAATTCTTACGGCACAAAACCATTCGGATATGTATATGCTCTTTGGCATTTACTTCCCATTCCTGACCGCAGCGCATTTGTCAACGCCGTTCATGATTGCTTTATAGCACATCCCTCTGCTCAACTTTCTGAATTGGGCTTTCCTGATAATTGGCTTGATATTTTAACCGTCCATTGATTTTTGAGCGCCCACCCGGCACTCCTTTTTTACAAACGCAAAGAACCCCTCAGCTGTTTCCAGCCAAGGGGTTCTCTGCTCTGCTGTCTGTCCAAAAGAAAAGTAGGAGTTTCTATCATGGAATGCCTTGCAAATCCCGTCGCGTCTCCGCTTTTCTATTGTAAATCCAATATGATCCTTCTGCAACCCAGAATTTTTTCAGAGGAGGTGTGTACTCATGGCAAATAAAAAAGGTTCCGATGGCCGTTACCGCTACCGTGTCTGCATCGGCAAAGATGAAACCGGTAAGCCCAAATACAAAAGCTTTTATGGTTCCACCGCAAAGGCAGCGCGTGCTGCTGCCGAAGCTTACCGCACAGCACTGGGCAAGGGAATGGATCCCGCCCAATCCAAAGCCACCCTTGCCACTCTGTACGATAACCTGATTGCTGCCAAAACAGCCAAAGGCATCGGGCAAAAGAGTCTCGACCGCTATGAAGACAATAAAAACCATTGGGGTCCGCTTCTGGATCAGCCTGCAGCAGACCTTCGCACTGCCGACTTTCAGCGGGTCCTTAACTCTCTGGCCCAGTGGCACAATGGCAAACCACCACTGTCCCACTTCACGCTGTCCAATCTGCGCAGCAGCGCCAAGGCTGCCTATGAACTCGCTATCCCAGAAGTGGTACAATACAATCCCATTGTTAAAACCACCTGCCCTGCCGGTGCTGATCCTGAGCACCGTGAACCTATCACAGAGGAACAGCAGCAGTGGATCCGCGAAACGCCTCACCGCGCCCAGCGTGCTGCCATGCTACTGCTTTACTCAGGCCTCCGCCGCGGCGAAGCTACCGCCCTCACCTGGGCCGATGTCGATTTGAAAGAAGCCACGATCACCGTTCACAGCGGTTATAATTTCAAGGATAAAAAAATCAAGGATCCCAAAACAGAAGCCGGTGTCCGGGTCGTTAATATTCCAAAGATCCTTGTGGACTATCTCAAAACTCAGCAGGACGATTGCTTGTATGTACTGCATACTGTAAAGGGCCACCGCATGACAGAGCAGGCATGGAAAACTCTGTGGAGCAGCTACATGGCCGATCTGAATGCAAAGTACGGCTATCACGGCGAAGAAAGTAAAAAGCGCCCAGGCGGCCTGCCCATGCGCATTGAACCCTTTACACCTCACCAGCTGCGGCACACCTTTTGTACCCTGATGTACTTTGCCGGGGTCGATGTTCTCACCGCCCGCGATCAAATGGGTCATAAGGATATCAGCGTCACCCTCGGCATCTACACTTCTCTTGACAAAAAATTCAAGAAAAAGAAGATCAATCGTCTGGACTCCTATCTCAAAAAACAGACCGGCTAATTTGTAGTGGCGCAAAAGTGGCGCACGTTGTTTATATTTTTATCGTATTCATGTGTTTTATTCAAAATTCCTTGCCCGCTCGTAATGAGCAGGTCGCCTGTTCGAATCAGGTCAGTAGCTCCAGAAATCCTACGAATTTACGCTTAAAATCGTAATTCCGTAGGATTTTTTTATTTAGTCTCGCAAGTTTTCGCAAAACCGCAGCATAAACCGCAACATCGCCCACAAAACAAGACAAAATAAAACGCCCCGCAACACCATTTCATAGGGCGTTATGCGCATTTTTATGCTTTCTTTTGGACAGGCTCCTTGAGTTCACAATGCAGGTTTGTCAATGATGTGTTTCTGTGATGTTTGGTGTAGCAATTTAACTGTACCACAGAACGACTCATTCGTCTTTTTCACTTTGTAACACATCTATTGTAATCCCATACAGTTTTTATGGATCAATCTATGAAATTTTATTGATAATCCTTCATGGGAGTGGTAAAATATTTTTATATCTCTGTCATTCTGTGCCCCTTCGCGGTAGAGGGAGAGCGCAAAACAGAAAAGACGCAAAAATTGCGGCATCCTTTCCGTGGGTGGGTTTTACAGCGCACACTCTTGCGGGCGGTGATGTATGATCAGTAAGCCAAAGCAGCCAGCCGCAAAACGATGGCTGCCCAAGAAGTGTGAGGAGAAGGATCGGATGAAAACAAAAACATTGCGCCGCCTATTTTCCATGCTTGCGGCACTGGTGATGGGGCTATCCCTGCTCACCGGATGCAGCGGAAAAGATGCGGAACGAACACAGAAGCTGGAAGACGCTCAGACCATTCAGGTGTATCTGTGGAGCACCAGCCTGTACGAAAACTATGCGCCCTATGTTCAGGCACAGCTGCCGGACGTGAACATTGAATTCATCGTAGGCAACAACGATCTGGATTTTTACAAGTTTTTGCAGCAGAACGGCGGTCTGCCGGATATCATCACCTGCTGCCGCTTCTCGCTGCACGATGCGGCACCGTTGAAGGACAGCCTGATGAACCTTGCCATGACCAATGAGGCGGGCGCTGTGTACAACACCTACCTCAACAGCTTCAAAAACGAGGATGGCAGTGTGAACTGGCTGCCGGTGTGCGCGGATGCCCACGGCTTTGTGGTCAACCGCAGCCTTTTTGAGCAGTACGATATTCCCCTGCCCACCGATTACGCAAGCTTTGCAGCGGCCTGTCAGGCTTTTGAAAAGATCGGCATCCGCGGATTTACCGCCGATTACGCCTACGACTACACCTGCATGGAAACGCTGCAGGGGCTTTCCGCTGCCGAGCTTACCACCACCGCGGGGCGCAAGTGGCGTACTGCCTACAGCGACCTCGCCAACACCGCACGGGTCGGTCTGGACGACACCGTGTGGCCGGGGGCATTTGAGCGGATGGAGCAATTCATTCAGGATACCCACCTTACGGCAGACGATCTTGCGTTGAATTACGACGATGTGACCAGGATGTTCCGGAACGGAGAAGTTGCCATGTACTTTGGCAGCTCTGCCGGTGTGAAGATGTTTCAGGATGAGGGCATCGACACCACCTTTTTGCCCTTCTTCAGCCAGAACGGCGAACAGTGGATCATGACCACCCCCTATTTCCAAGTTGCCCTGAACCGGGATCTGGAGCAGGACACTGCGCGCCGCGAAAAAGCCATGAAGGTGCTGAACGTCATGCTCTCCGAACAGGCGCAGAACCGCATCGTCTCGGAGGGGCAGGACGTACTGAGCTACAGCCAGAACGTCCCCCTGCGCCTGACCGAGTATCTGAAAGACGTGCGCAGCGTAGTGGAAGAAAACCACATGTATATCCGCATCGCCTCCAACGATTTCTTTGCCGTTTCCAAGGATGTGGTCTCCAAAATGATCGCAGGCGAGCTTACCGCTGCGCAGGCGTATCAGGCCTTCAATGCCAAGCTCCTTGCCGAAGAGGAGCCTGCCGACAACGAGACCGTGCTGACCTCCGGGAAGGCCTATTCCAACGTATTCCACGCAAACGGCGGCAGCGCTGCCTTCTCCGTGATGGCAAACACGCTGCGCGGCGTGTATGGCACCGATGTGCTGCTTGCCACCGCAAACAGCTTTACCGGCAGTGTGCTGCAGGCGGATTATAACCAGAAAATGGCGGCTTCCATGATCATGCCGAACGGTCTGATGTCCCGCCAGCGCACCATGACCGGTGCGGAGCTGAAAGAGACCGTCCGCGCCTTTGTGGAAGGCTGCGAGGGCGGGTTTGTGCCCTTCAACCACGGCTCTCTGCCGGTGGTCAGCGGCATTGCCGTGGAGGTAAAAGAGGCAAACGGCAGCTATACCCTGACCGACATCACCCGGAACGGTCAGCCGCTGGGGGATGGCGACACCGTTACCGTGACCTGCCTTGCAACGGAAAAGCAGATGGAAGCGCTGCTTGCGAGCGATAGCGGCACGTCTGCGGGCGAAGATGCGTGGGTAAAGAACACATGGCGCGATTATGTCTCCGGCGGCGCAGCGCTTGCAGAGCCGGAAAACTACATGACACTGAGGTGAGCGGAATGGCAGACGAAAAGCACGAATCCAAACGCAGCTGCTATTCCCGGCACAAGTGGCTGCCTGCCGCCGCTGCCATCCTTCTTTTGGTCTTTCTGGCAGCCGGTTTCAGCTTCCGGTACATCTCGTTTATGTCGCAGACCATCTATCAGGAAAGCACCTCGCATCTGGAAGAGGTACTGTATAAATCCAATAGTATGCTGAAAGAGATGGTGCGCAAAAACCTGACCTATCTGCATCTGTACAACGGCTTTCTGAAAAGCACCTCGAATGAGGATGAAATTCAGGCATATATCGAGGAAGCACAGCAGGCAACCGGATTTGTTGACTTCTACTTTCTTTCCTATGACGGCAACTACACGACCGTGACCGGGGAAACCGGCTACCTTGGCCTGCAGACCAATCTGGACGAAAAGCTCTCCGATGGCGAGGATATCGTCGTGAATACGGCGCTGCCCGGCAAAGCCCCGATGCTTGCGTTCATCTGCCCCGAAACGCAGGGCAGCTACCGGGGCTTTGCCTACGATGCTGTTGCCATCACCTATTATAATGATGCTGTGCTGCGATTGCTGGACAACTCTGCTTTTCAGGGCAATGCCAGCAACTATGTGATCTACCCGGATGGGCGGGTGGTCATCGACAATTCCGTAAACCGCAAGGAAATCATTTACAACTTCATTGCGATGCTGCGCGACCATTCCGACCTTTCTGAGGAACAGATCCTTGCCCTTTCGGATGATTTTGCGCAGGGCCGCAGCGGAAACCTGAGGGTCAAACTGGGCGACATCAGTTATTATCTGGTCTACGAGAATACCGCGGTCCAGAACTGGACGATGGTGGGGCTTGTACCGGTCAGCATCGTCAATGCCAGTCTGGATAAGCTGTGGTTCCACACGGTGCAGATCGTGGCGAGCATCGCCTTTGGCCTTGCTGTGCTGATCATCCTGCTGATCCTGCGCAGAAGCCATACGACCCTGCGCCGGAAGGACACTGAGATCCTGTACCGGGATGAGCTGTTCCAAAAGCTTTCGCTGAACGTGGACGACGTTTTCCTGATGCTGGACGCAAAAACCTCCAAGGTGGATTATGTCAGCCCCAACGTCGAACGGCTGCTGGGCATCCCGTGGAAAGAAGTGCGGCAGGATGTCCATGTTCTGGCGAACCTGCACCCGAAAGACGACCCGGACCGTGACAAGAACTTTCTGGAGAGGCTTCACCGCGGGGAACAGCGCGAGTGGGATGCGGCGTATATGCATCAGGAGACAAAAGAGCTGCGCTGGTTCCACATCGTTGCCATGGGCAGCGATGTAGCAGGCAGGACAAAGTATATCCTTGTCATGTCCGACCGCACCGCCGACAAACAGATAAACCAGGCGCTTTCGGATGCCGTTGCAGCTGCCGAAACGGCCAACCGCGCCAAGAGCACCTTCCTTTCCAATATGTCCCACGACATCCGCACCCCCATGAACGCCATCATCGGCTTTACCACGCTGGCACTCAGCAACATTGACGATAAAGACCGGGTGAAGGATTATCTTGCCAAGACCCTCGCTTCCAGCAATCATCTACTTTCCCTCATCAACGATGTGCTGGATATGAGCCGTATCGAAAGCGGAAAGATTCATCTGGAAGAAGTGGAAGTCAACCTTTCGGATGTGCTGCACGACCTGAAAACCATCGTCAGCGGGCAGATCTACGCAAAGCAGCTGGAGCTTTATATGGATGCCATGGATGTGACCGATGAGGATGTCTACTGTGATAAGACCCGGCTGAATCAGGTGCTGCTGAACCTGCTGTCTAACGCCATCAAGTTCACCCCGGCGGGCGGCACAGTCTCGGTGCGGGTGCGGCAGCTTGCCGGAACGGTGCGCGGCTGCGGGCAGTACGAGTTCCGCGTCAAGGACAACGGCATCGGCATGAGCCAAGAGTTCGCCAAAAAGATCTTTGAGCCGTTTGAGCGGGAGCGCACCTCCACGGTAAGCCGGATCCAGGGCACCGGCCTTGGCATGGCTATTACCAAAAACATCGTGGATATGATGGGCGGCACCATCGAGGTGCAGACGGCGCAGGGCAAGGGCAGCGAGTTTATCATTCGCGTGCCGATGCGTGCGCAAGCAGAGCGCCGTCCGGTGGAAAAGATCACCGAACTGGAAGGCCTGAAGTCACTGGTGGTGGATGACGATTTCAACACCTGCGACAGCGTGACAAAGATGCTGGTCAAGGTGGGAATGCGTGCCGAGTGGACCCTTTCCGGCAAGGAAGCGGTGCTGCGTGCACGGCAGTCCATCGAGATGAGCGATGCTTACCATGCCTATATCATCGACTGGCGCTTGCCGGACATGAACGGCATCGAGGTCACCCGCCAGATCCGCAGCCTGAACGATGATACGCCCATCATTATCCTGACCGCCTACGACTGGTCCGACATTGAGGTGGAGGCAAAGGCTGCCGGTGTGACCGCCTTCTGCTCCAAGCCCATGTTCATATCCGACCTGCGCGAGACCCTGATGAACGCCATCGGACAGACACAGACGGATGCGGCGCAGGAGCTGCTGCCGGAAAAGAACACCAACTTCAAGGGCAGGCACATCCTGCTGGTAGAGGACAACGAGCTGAACCGTGAGATCGCGCAGGAGATCCTGTGCGAGTACGGCTTCCGGGTCGATACGGCGGAAAACGGTGCCGTGGCGGTGGAAAAGGTAAGCACTGCCGCACCGGGCAGCTATGATCTGGTGCTGATGGATGTGCAGATGCCGGTGATGGACGGCTATACCGCCACCCGGCAGATCCGCGCACTGGATGACCCTGCACTGGCAAAGATCCCAATCCTTGCCATGACTGCCAACGCATTCGATGAAGACCGCCGCAATGCCTTGGAAAGCGGCATGACCGGCTTTTTGTCCAAACCCATCGTGATCGGCGACCTTGTGCAGGAGCTGCGCAAAATTTTGTAACAAGCCGCCTGTCAGGCATAAAAAAATAAAGCACCCGCAGCAATTTGCTCACCGGAGATTCAAAACCTCTGTGGCGCTTGCTGTGGGTGCTTTTGCTTTTGGGCGCTGTTTATTTCAGTACATCTGCAAGGACCTGCAGCAGGTGCGGAATATCCAGCGGCTTTGCAATATGGCCGTTCATACCGGCCTGCAGTGCGTTCTGACGGTCTTCCTCAAAGGCATTTGCCGTCATTGCAAAGATGGGGATGCCAGCCTTTGCGGCATCCGGCAGCGCACGAATCTGCCGCGTTGCCTCGTAGCCGTCCATGTTGGGCATCTGGATGTCCATGAGGATCAGGTCATACTGTCCGTCTGCCGCCTGCTTCATCTTCCGGACGGCGATCTCGCCATCCTCGGCAGATTCCACCTCAAAGCCCGCTTCCTTCAGGATCTCCACTGCGATCTCACGGTTCAGCTCGTTGTCCTCCACCAGCAGGATCTTTTTCCCTTTGAAGGTCTCCGCGTTCAGCTGCACCGGCCTGCAGTCAGGCTCTGCACCGAACGGCTCTGCCAGCACTCTGCGCAGCTCCGAGAGGAACAACGGCTTTTCGCAGAAGGCGGTCACACCGGCCGCACGGGCTTCCTCTTCAATGTCGGACCAGTCGTAGGCGGTCAGGATGATGATTGGGCAGCTTTTTCCGATCACCTTGCGGATCTGCCGCACGATCTCGATGCCGTTCATATCGGGGATCAGCCAGTCGATGATGTAAACGCTGAATTCATCCCCCTGCTCCATGGCATACCGGGTGCGGATCACCGCTTCCCTGCCGGAGATCGTCCACTCCGGCCGCATCCCGATCTTGGACAGCATGGTGCTGACGCTCAGGCAGGTGTCGGTATCGTCGTCCGCCACCAGTGCCCGCAGCCCTTCCAACTGCGGGAGCTGCCTGAGTTCCACCTTTTGTCCGCTGAGCGCAAAGCAGAGATTCACGATGAACTCGCTGCCCTTGCCTGGCTCGCTCTCAATGGCGATGGTGCCGCCCATCAGGTCCACAATGTTCTTGGTGATGGACATGCCGAGGCCGGTGCCCTGAATGCCGCTGACGGTGGAGTTTTCCTCACGGGTGAACTCCTCAAAGATGTGCTTCTGGAATTCCTCGCTCATGCCGATGCCGTTGTCCTTGATGCGGAACTCATAGCAGGCCCGGCCCGCAGGCGCACCGTTTTTCTCAGCAATGCGAATGCTGATCATGCCGCCTGTGGGAGTGAACTTGATGGCATTGGACAAAATGTTCAGCAGGATCTGGTTCAGCCGCAGCGGGTCGGTGATGATATCCTCGTTCTCCACATCCATGGTATCAATAAAAAGCGACAGCCGCTTTGCCGAAACATTGGGCTGAATGATGGAGCGCACATCGTGGACGAGGTCCGGCAGATGCACCGCTTTTTCCTCGATCTTTACCTTTCCGCTCTCGATGCGGCTCATATCCAGCACATCATTGATGAGGGAAAGCAGATGCTGGCTGGAGGTAGAGATTTTTTTGAGGTAGTCCAGCACCTGTTCCCTATTGTCGATATGGGTCGCAGCCAGCGAGGTGAAGCCGATGATGGCGTTCATGGGGGTGCGGATATCGTGGCTCATATTGAACAGGAACTCCCGCTTGGCGCGGTTTGCCGCCCCCTCGTGCTGAAGCGCGATCTCCAGCTTGCGGTTCTGTTCCTCCAGCTGGGTCTGGTACTTCCTCTCCTGCTCTTTTTTCTGCAGCTCCATCTCCTGCACGGAGCGGCGGCGCAGCAGCTGAAGGATCATTACAAGCAGGATGTAGCCGACCAGCACCGTCAGGAGCAGCAAAAGCGCCTCCCGGAAGATTATTTTTTCATCCGTGTACGCGTAGAGATCGAAGGATCTGCCATGGCAGAACATCCCGAAATAGCAGCCGGAGCCGTTCCAGTCCCGGGTATGGGTCAGCTTCTCTGCGGCCCCGGCTTTGCGGATCCCCTGCGCCAGCGGACTGCCTGCAACATCCTGCCCAATCAGCTCCGGGCGGTTTGCGGCAACGACCTGATTGTTCTGCACGATGAACAGCGTGCCGCTGGTTTCTGCCGGGTAGCCATCCAGTATGCTCTGGATGGACAGCGCCGTTTCCTCCACAAATTCCGCCGGGGTGTACCGGTAGGCAAGCAGGAGCAGCTCTGTGCTTTCTGCCCGGTGCGCCGCAACATCCACAGCAGAGCCATCTTCCAGCAGGACGCGCTTCACATAGGTCTTTCGCGGGTAAGATAAAACGTCCAGAACAGCGTCATTTTTCAGCTGGTCGCCAAACCGGTCATAGCCGATGCCGTTGGTCGTGGACTCGCACCGGAGCGTGCCATCCGGTCCCAGAACCGAAATGCCGGTGAGCCAGAGCTTTTCTGTCTGCCTGTTCAGGCACTGCGGATCGGAGAGGTCAAGCGCAGGATTCTCTGCCAGCTGATGGACTGCGACCGCCGTGCGGCGGAGTGCCTTTGCCGTGATGGTATCGTTGTGCTTTTCAAAGCTGGTGGACTGGGATTTGACAAACTCAAGGGTCTGGCAAAAGCGTTCCTCTGCTGTGCGCATTGCCCGCCAGCTGGAGAAAAAAGCAACACCGGCCATCAAGAGCACGCCGATGATCAGATAGGCTGTCCATATCCTTTTATCCGGGGTGGTTCTGTTTTTACGCGCCAATGGTGTCCACCTCCAGATACTGCGAAGCATTTTCAAGGTATCGGCCAACGATCCGCTCCAGCGTGCCATCCGCGCGCATCTGCGCAAGGGTATCGGTCAGCTGGCTGTCCAGCCCGCGGGTGTCGTTCTTGGCAAAGGCGACGCCCAGCCCGGTGACCAGCAGCGGTTCCTCCAAAATGCGGAACTCCACATCATTGTCCTTCATGTATTGCAGGATGGCCATCTCATGGGCGGCGATGGCATCCACATAGCCGCAGGCCAGCATTGCATACTGCACGCTGCGGTTTTCGATGCTGAGCACATCCACCGTCTGCGGGATGCGCGGGTCGGAGCCGCTGAGAAAGATCTCCTCCGGCTTGCCGGTGCTCTGCACAGCGATGGTCTTACCGGCAAGGTCGCTGAGGGTCCGGATGCTGCTGTGGGCATCCACCGCAGCCACCTGACGGCTCACCATGTAAGGCCCCGCCCAGCGGTATACCTCTTCGCGGCCATCCATGGAAAAGCAGCCCCAGATGCAGTCGATGGCACCGCTTTCCACCAGAGTTGTTTTTTGTTCCCAATCGATCGTTTCAAACCGGGGAGCATACCCCATGCGGCGGAACGCCTCGGTGGCGATCTCCACATCGATCCCGGTGGGAACACCGTCATTGTTCAGATAGATATAAGGTGGATAGGTGTCGCTTCCCACAACGATTTGTGCAAGACCGCTGTCTTCCACTTCCTTTCCTCCGCAGGAAGTCAGACTGCTTACGGCAGCAGCTGCCGCCAGCAGCGTGCATCCGTTCAGGAATGCACGGCGTGAGATTCTGTGTTTCATTCGGGCTTTTTATACTCCTGTTTTGATTGCATCCGCAGCTCAGTTGTGCTGCTGTAATTCTTCTTTCAGGGCAGCTTGGATATCCGTCAGGCATTGCAGCAGAAGCGGGTTGAATGCTCCGCACTCACCGTTCAGGATCATCTGCACGGCTTTTTCGTGGGAGAAGGCTTTTTTATAGCAGCGTTCGCTGGTCAGCGCATCGTATACATCGGCCAGCGAAACCAGTTGTGCGCTGATGGGAATTTCATCGTCCTTCAGCCCATCCGGGTAGCCGCGCCCATCCCAGCGTTCGTGGTGCCAGCGGGCGATCTCGTAGGCGGTTTGCAGCAACGGCTGCTCGGCAAATTCATCCAGATCATGCAGCATCCCGGCTCCAAGCATACTGTGGGTCTTAATGATTTCAAATTCCTCCGGGGCCAGTTTTCCGGGTTTATTAAGAATTTTTTCGTCAATGCCGATTTTTCCGATGTCATGCAAGGCGGAGGCCAGCGGGATCATATCCTGCTGTTCCGCAGAGATCGAGTACCTGTTGCTGACCCCCAATAGGCAGTGGAGCAGCATTTCTGTGATGATACGAATGTGCCGCACATGGGCACCGCTTTCGCCGTTGCGGAATTCTACGATATGGCTTAGTACACCCACCAGCATATCCGTATTATTCTCACGGGCGCGGATCTGGTCAGAGACCATCTGCACCAGCCGCCGCTGCTTGGCGTACAGCTTGATGGTGTTGGTCACGCGGCGGTATACGATGCGTGCATCGAAGGGGCGGTTGACATAATCACTTGCGCCCAGTTCGTAGGACTTCCGAATTGCAGCGTCGGAGTCCTCGCTGGAGATCATAATGACTGGGGTATCCTCGATGGTGTGGTTGACATTCATGGCTTTCAGCACTTCAAAGCCGTTCATGACCGGCATATTGATGTCCAGCAGCACCAGTGCAATGTTTCCGGCTTCTGCCTGCAATTTTTCCATGCATTCCTGCCCGTTTTCTGCTTCCAGAATATGGTAGCTATCTCCTAAGATCTCTGCCAGTATCATGCGGTTCATTGCAGAGTCGTCCACAAGCAGGATCTGGGATTTTTCCTGCAAAAGCGTTTCCCGTGTGGTCAGGCTATGCCCCGGAACCTCCACCATGACGGCATTTTTGCGGCACTTTGCCTGATACATCAGCCAATCTGCACGACGAACGATGTTTTTCATAGGGTCGGCGAGGGACTGTATCGTTCCGCCAATGCTCAGCGAGATGCGGAAATGCGAACAGCCGGGTACGGATGCCATCTGCACGGCAGTGCGGATCTGTTCCAGTTTGGTTTGCAGGAAGTCTCCCGGAATGCCGGGCAGGACCAATAGAAACTCATCCCCGCCGTAGCGGATGAGCAGGTCCGACTCCCGGATGCAGGACTGAATGGCGTTTGCTGCCGTTTTCAGTGCCATGTCCCCGGCGTAATGCCCATAGGTGTCGTTACAGATCTTGAAATTGTCCACATCCAGCAGTGCGACACCCGCCGGGCCGATGGTCTTGCGGACGACCTCTTCGTAATAGCGGCGGTTGTAAGCACCTGTCAGAGAATCCCGATAGAGTTCTTCTTTGAATGCCCGCTCCCGTGCAGCACGCTGCTTGGTGGTTTCGTCCATCCGTGTTTTCTGATTTTCGGTCAATTGTTTCAGCGTTTGCTCCGCTGCGGCAAGAGCGGCTTCCTGTTGATGAAGTTTTTCCAACAGCTGCTGCTCACGCGCTTTGTAATATTCCTCGATCTCGGAAAGTGTATTCACGTTCTAATCTTCTCCTGCATCATTTACATCGTTTGTGTGCTTCCTCTGCGGAAACGCGCTTGTCCATGCCGGCTTCCCTGCTCTTCTGCATATCCTCAAGGAAGGCATTGGCGGTCATGGCAAGGGTGGGAATGATCCTGCTCAGCGGGTCAACAATGTTCTTGGTGATGGCCATACCAAGGCCGGTGCCCTGCACCTTGTTGGTGCCGGAGCGCTCCTCGCGGGTAAAGGGGTCAAAAAGGGTCTTCTGGTAGGCCTCGCTCATGCCAATGCCGTCATCCTGCACCACAAAGCGGTATCGGGCGTAGTGCTCGTTTCGGGGCAGCTCGTCCACCTCAAACCGGATATGCCCGCCGGTGGGCGTATACTTGACTGCGTTGGAGAGGATATTCATCAGCACCTGATTCAGACGGTTGGGGTCTGCCAGCACGTTTTCGTGCTGCAGATGGGTGTTTACCGTAAAGGTCTGGCGGCGCTGGCCTGCCTGCTGGCGGATGATGCGGTCAAGCCGCTCCTTTGCCTCCGCAAAGGAAGAACCGTGCAAATAGGACATCCGGGAGTCGTCCACAGTCAGCGAGCTGGAAACATAGACCGTAAGGGTGCATACATCCGGTAGGTCGCCCGCCGTAAACATATTCTGTAGGCAGGTAGTGGTGTTATCGCCGCTGTACGGCACGATCTCAACATTCACTTCCGGGTAAACGCTGTGAACCTGCTCGATAAAGGCTCCTACCTCCATATACGGTGCCATAAAGGTAACGGCTTCGTGCGCATCGTCTTCTTTAGCCGTTTCGGTCTTACCGCCGCCGTGGCTGTCAGCACACCGGCGGCCTGTCCGCATGGGCTTTGCGCCGAGCTTCCATAAAATAACATTATTATTGTACCATTGCAACAAAAGTGTTTCAAGTTGTTTTTGAAGGCTTTTACATACGAAAGAACTTTTTATATATGATTCTGCCTTTTGCATGGCATAAAATGCAAAGCGACCTATTGAGGAAATAATCGTAGATGGTTAGCATGAATGGAAAAATGTGCAGGTTCATCATCAACACTAAACCACCCAGTGTGAAGAAGAACTTTTCACATACGGCGGCTGCGTGGATCAGCTACTGCCAAAGGCCCTTTTTCTGCATAAACAAGATCCAGCCCATGAAGGCAATATAGGCCATGCCGACACCGAGATGACTGAGCATTATCTCCATGTTCAGGAATCCATTCGGCAGAGTGCGATCCAGTTGTTCAGCGAGGCGTTTTCGGCCTGAAAATTGGACGGAACGACACGAATTGGACCAGATAAAACCTTTGGCATTGTGGTCAAAATTGTGGTCAAAACCAAATGAAGTCGGCCCACAAACAAAAAAATCCAACGATTTCTAACGTGAAATCGTTGGATTTATGGTCCGAGTGGCGAGAATCGAACTCACGGCCTCTTGAACCCCATTGTGCTTCTCTCGAAAACACAATGTACAATCCGATACTGCCTAGACTCAGTATCGTTAAATTTCAAATGCATTATACCATTCTGTTTCATTGGATGTCAAGACGTTTCATTCCTTTTGTGGTCAAATTGTGGTCAAACGACCCCGACAAATGACCTTTCTCCCCCAGCTAAGTTACATCGCGCAATTTCGATTTTCATCAATCGAAGTTGCGCTTTTTGTTTGCACGAATTATCTATAAGGAGGATTTGTCAACCATGTCAATGAACCATCGTTGTTTTTTCATCCTTGACAGAATTGTATGACCCTTGACTACTTTTACGGACAGGCCGGAGAACTCTTTTCGTTCTTCCGCATTCCAAAGGCTCTTTTTCAGGAGCAGCGGTTTCAAGATCTGTCAACCGATGCCAAAACTCTGTACGGCATCCTGCTTGACCGCATGAGCCTTTCTGTTAAAAATGAATGGTTTGACAAAAAAGGTCGCGTGTTCATCATCTTCACGATTGAGGATGTCAAGAGGACTTTGCGTTGCGCAGACAACAAAGCGACCCGACTGCTCCGGGAACTTGAAAAATTTGGTTTGATTGAACGAAAACGTCGAGGGCAAGGAAAGCCATGTTTGGTGTATGTGAAAAACTTTTCGTCAGAATCTTCAAAGGAGAGTGTCAAGAATCGTGATAATGACGATTCTTGTGGCTCTAAAATCGCTTGTCAAGACCCGGTAAAATCACGAGGTATTAAGAAGAAAGAGAATAAAACAGAGATGAATAATACGAATCTTATCCTTTCCAACGAATCGGAGAAGATGAAGAATCGCGAACTGCTCGAAGAATATTTTTCACGCTCTTTGGAGATGGACCTTCTTCTCCGGCTTTACCCTGATGATGAAGATACCCTCTATCAAATCGTGAATTTGCTGGTGGATACCTGCGCTACCAACCGTAAGCTACTGCACATTGCCGGGGACGATAAGCCCGCCGAGGTGGTACGCAGCCGGTTTATGAAGCTGAACGCCGACCATATCCGCTTTGTGCTGAAGTGCCTTGCAGAGAACAGCAATCCGATCCGTAATATGAAGCAATATCTGCTCGCTTCTCTGTACAACGCACCCACCACGATGCAGCTTTCCTACCAGAACCAAACCAACCACGACTTAGCGATGCGGGGGTGATAAAAATTTCAAAGAAAGCAACCACGATTGCCATCGTCAACCAGAAAGGCGGCACCGGCAAGACTACTACCTGTGAAAATTTGGGCATCGGGCTGGCGATGGAGGGCAAAAAGGTTCTACTGGTGGACGCTGACCCGCAGGGGTCACTTACCATCAGCATGGGCTGGCAGCAGCCCGATGAACTGCCCACCACCCTTTCCACCCTAATGCAGAAAGCCATGAACGACCAGTGTATTCCACCCGGCGGAGGGATTCTGCACCATGCGGAGGGCGTTGACCTTATCCCGGCCAACATCGAACTGGCCGGACTGGAAGTGGCTCTGGTGAATACCATGAGCCGGGAGAAAGTGATGAAACAGGTGTTGGAAAGCGCAAAACGCGAGTACGACTATATTCTGATTGACTGCACTCCCTCTCTCGGTATGCTGACGGTCAATGCGCTGGCAGCGGCAGATTCCGCACTGATTCCGGTGCAAGCACAATATCTTTCGGCAAAAGGGCTGGAGCAGTTGCTTCAAACCGTGCAGAAAGTAAGGCGACAGATAAACCCGAAACTGAAAATTGAGGGCATCCTGCTCACCATGACGGACAGCCGCACCATCTATGGGCAGCAAATCAGCAATCTGATTCGGCAAGCCTACGGAAAGCATTTGAAAGTGTTCGACCAGACAATTCCCCGTTCTGTCCGCGCTGCCGAAACCAGCACGACCGGAAAAAGCATTTTCCAGTATGACCCGAAAGGCAAAGTGGCAGAAGCCTATCATTCCATCGCAAAGGGGGTGTTGGCCGATGCCGAAAAACGGCTTAAACGTCAGTTTGAACAGCTACGATGATATTTTTTCCACCGAAGAAACGCGGCAGGAAGAACAGCGCGAACAGGTACAGCAAATTCCCATTGATGAGTTGTATCCGTTCAAAGACCATCCCTTTAAGGTGCTTGATGATGAAGCTATGCAGCGCACAGTAGAAAGCATAAAGCAGTTGGGTGTCACAAATCCGCTGATTGCTCGTCCGCGCCCGGATGGTGGCTACGAAATCATTTCCGGCCATCGCCGCCAACACGCTGCACAGCTTGCTAGACTGAAAACCCTGCCGGTTATCGTCCGTGATATGTCGGACGATGCCGCTGTTCTGCTTATGGTGGACTCGAATCTCCAGCGTGAGAACATCCTGCCCAGTGAACGGGCTTTCGCCTACAAAATGAAGCTGGAAGCCCTAAAAAATCAAGGTGCTAGGTCAGATTTAACTTCGGCCCAAATTGGGCCGAAGTTGACAGCAGCCGAAAAAGTGGCAGAGGAAGCCAATGATACCAAGTCGCAGGTCAAGCGATTTATCCGCCTGACCTGCCTTATCCCGGAACTGCTGGACATGGTGGACGAGAAGAAAATCGCTTTTAACCCTGCTGTGGAACTGTCCTATCTGGACGAAGCCCAACAACGGGATTTTTTAGAGGCAATGAACGACACCCAGAATGCACCGTCCCTTTCCCAAGCGCAACGGCTTAAAAAGCTGGTGCAGGAAGGGCATTTCTCGTATGACGTTGCCTTTGCCGTGATGGGTGAACCGAAAAAGGACGAATTGGACAAAGTTGTTATCAAAAACGATACCCTGCGGAAATATTTTCCCGAAAGCTCTACTCCGAGAGAGATGGAAGAAAAAATCATTGGGCTTTTGGAAGAAAGTAAAACCGAAAAAGTTGTATTCAGGAGCGATTCTATCAAAAAATATTTTCCGAGCAACTATTCGTCAGAACAAATCGAAAATTCAATTCTCAAGATGCTCGACCAGCGCATGAAAAAGCGCAAGCATGAAGCTGAACGCTGACGATCAGATAAAACGCAAGACCCACTTTGGGTCTTTTTCTTTTGCAAACATGGAGGAAAAAGCCTATGAACAACACCGCTACTTGTATGATTCGTTCCGAGGAGATCACCATTGATATGCGCATCTGCACCATTCTGGCAGGTGGCAAGAAGCCCGGTGAAGTCTACTTTGCCGCCATTGCGCCGGATATGGAACTGACGGTTATTACTCTGGATGAAGCCTCTGACATTCTGCCCTGCTTCGATGAAAGCGATGCCAGCATCCATCTTCCCGACACTTCTCTGCTGCTCTGCTACAATCCGGCACAGGTTCTGAAGATGGCGGGCAAGCGTTACCTGACTGGCCCGGTCATTCTGGTACGCACCAACATGGACGGGAACTTCATTTCGCTTACCATTGATGACGTGTACCGTTTCCAGAAGTTTCTGGCGAGCCACAGCGTTACACTCATGGCAGACGATCAGAAGCTGCCCTGCATTTGCATCGTCTGAGGTGTGTTATGCTGAATTTTTTCATCGGTTTCGCATTTTTTGAGTTCGGCGCACTCTGCGGCTTCTTCGTGGCTGCGCTGATGCAGGCGGCAAGGGATGGTGGTGAAATTGCAAGAAGAAGTCGAGCAGAAAACATTCAACATCGTGGTGTCCACCACGAAGCTGACCGCCCGGACAATTCTGAACGCTGGACGAACGGCACTTCAGCAGTATCAGTCAAAATTACTGGCCGATAAATCCAGCGGCAAGCAGAGTGTCCGTATGCTTCTGCGGCAGAACCGGGGTGTTTCCAGCGTGGAAATCGACAAAACCAACATTAAGGGCTTTGAGCGGTACGCCAAAAAGTACGGCATCGACTACGCCATCCGTAAGGACAGTTCCGAAGTGCCGCCCCGGTATCTGGTCTTTTTCAAAGCCCCGGATGTGGAAGCGTTCAATGCCGCTTTCAAAGAATATTCGGCATCCCTGCTGAGCAAAACCAAGCGTCCCTCCGTGCTGGAAAAGCTGCACGAACTGGTGCAGGCCGCAGCGGAACTTCCCGGCAAAGTCCGGCACAAGCAGGAGGAACGCGGCTTATGACCACGAAAAAGCTGACGAAGCTGATTGCGCTGTATCTGCCCTATATCCTGCTGGGGCTGGTGGCAACGAACCTTGGTGAAGCATGGCGGCTTGCCGAGGGCAAAGAGTTGGGCGATAAAATCATGGCGATGATGGGAACTTTCCCGGTGACATTTGTGAACCCGCTGCCCAGTCTGCATCCGCTGGATTTGCTTATTGGCTTTTCCTGCGGCGCAGGACTACGGCTTGCCGTATATTTGCGGAGCAAAAATGCAAAGAAGTACCGATACGGCATGGAGTACGGCTCTGCCCGGTGGGGCAATGCCAAGGACATCGAACCGTTCATGGCTCCCAAGTTTTCCGACAACATCATCCTGACCAAAACGGAACGGCTGATGATGAGCAACCGCCCGCCGGACCCCAAGAATGCCCGGAACAAAAACGTGCTGGTGGTGGGCGGCTCCGGCAGCGGCAAGACCCGGTTTTGGCTCAAGCCCAACCTTTTACAATGTCACAGTTCCTATGTGGTTACTGACCCGAAAGGTACTATCGTGCTTGAATGTGGACAGGCCATGCTGAAGAACGGCTATAAGGTGAAAATCCTGAACACCATCAACTTCAAAAAGTCGATGCACTATAATCCGTTCAGCTATGTCCACAGCGAAAAAGACATTCTGAAACTGGTCACTACCCTTATGACCAACACAAAGGGTGAAGGCAGCGGCGGCGATCCATTCTGGGAAAAAAGCGAACGTCTTTTGCTCACTGCGCTTATCGCATATCTGCATTATGAAGCTCCTGTCGAAGAACAAAACTTTGCGACCTTGCTCGAAATGCTGAACACCATGCAAGTGTTGGAGGACGATGAAGAATACCAAAACCCGGTTGACCTGCTCTTTGAGGATTTAGGCAAGAAAAAGCCCAATTCCTTTGCCGTGCGCCAGTACAAGCTCTATAAATTAGCTGCTGGTGATATATGCTCTAAGTGACTTCTTAATCATGATTTTGTCATGGTTAGTGAAG
>ERZ836760.522-NODE-522-length-57000-cov-16.114338_pt1 | contig 57000 bp, 43 predicted proteins | sample MGYA00519941_ERZ836760 | MGnify/ENA primary metagenome ERZ836760 (study PRJEB31850, sample SAMEA3708807) | human gut metagenome | biome: human gut; feature: human-associated habitat; material: faeces | place: China | collected 2014 ... | reverse complement strand
CCCGCGGTCTCAACCTTGGCAAGGTTGCGCTTTACCAACTAAGCTATGTCCGCAATGTCACCTTGACAGGCAACAGGGGAATACATTACCCGACCGCCTGTACAAACAGGACAAAAATCGCGACACGCCTGAAATTCCGCGGAATCGGTCACCGCTCTTTGTTGCTGATGAGCAGCCCCCCCCCCAAAAAAATGGCATTCATGAACAGCAGGTTGCACACACCGAACGCCACGGTGTTGGCCCGCGTGCCCTTGTAGATGCCCCAACTCATCACCGTCATCGGGCTCATCCATGCCAGCGGGAGCAACGTCCATCCCAACGCGACCATCGAGATGATGTTGAGGATGAATGCAGCGAGACGCAGGTTGCGGTCGCCATTCGTCATCGGGTACGCGCCCGGCGAATACGGTTGCCGTCCGGCGTCACCTGCTGCGCCGGCGCGAAATCACCGGTCCATTCCTCGCCATCCCACCAACGCATCAGCGAGGGATCGCCCGATGGGTCCGGATACCAGCCCGGCGGCATGTTCATGATTGCTCCCGTCCGGCTCGGGCCGCTTCGCTCCGGCTCATGCCGCTCGCCTGTATCTCGCCCGCGCCTCGCCTATTCCGCCCGTCACCTTCATCGGCCACGAATCACCGCGCCGCGCCACCGAAGGCGCGATACTGGCAAACCTGCCTCCATCGTACAGCCCCGGCCACGCGCGACGCACATAATGCGACATCATCGCGCCGCATGCTCGCCCCCCCCCGAATGCCGCCTGTCGCGCGGTTTTTGTACCGCGCTGAGAGTATTCAAGAGAGTATGACAGTAAATTCCTCGACCATGGTCAAAGAGTTCACCAATCCGCTGAAGGAACCGATCGACGACGATATCAACCTGTTTGATTTCCTTGACCGCCGCGCCCAGCGCGACCCGGACGGCTCGACCGTCGAATACAAGGCGGACGGCGGCTGGAAGTCGTTCTCCGCGACGCAGTTCCGCGACCTGGTGATCGCCCTGGGCAAGGGTCTGATCGGCTTGGGTGTGAAGAAGGGCGACGCCGTGTCAATCGTGTCGCGTACGCGCTGGGAATGGACCGCGCTCGACATGGCCATCATGGCGGTCGGGGCGCTCACCGTCCCGGTCTACGAGACGAATTCCGACGCTCAGGTGAGCTGGATCTTCAACGATTCGCAGGCCACGATCGCGTTCGCCGAGGACGACGGGCAGCGCGACAAGATCGAATCCATCCACGATGAGGTGCAGTCGCTGCGCAAGGTGTTCGTGATCGAGGCCGGCGCGCTCGAAGCCTTGCAGGCGTATGGCAAGGAAGTGAGCGACGAGGAGTTCTGGGCGCGCAAGAACGACGCCCACGGCGACGACCTCGCGACGATCGTCTACACGTCCGGCTCCACCGGCACCCCCAAGGGCGTGGAGCTGTCGCACCGCAATCTGGCGTTCCTGTGCCTGTCGGCCATGCAGTACATGCCCCGCGCCTGCGCGTGGCCCGACCGCCGTCTGCTGCTGTTCCTGCCGCTGAGCCACGTGTTCGCGCGGTTCATGGAGCTGCTGAGCTTCTGCGGCACACTGACGTTGGGACTGAGTTCCGACATGAAGACGATCGTCAAGGATTTCGAGTCGTTCGGCCCGACGCTGCTGCTGGCGGTGCCTCGCGTGTTCGAGAAGGTGTATAACGCTGCGTCGCAGCGCGCCGGCAAGGGCATCGCCGGCAAGATGTTCCTGCGTGCGGCGGACGTGGCGCGGGATTGGTCGAAGGCCGAGCAAGCCGGCGAGAAACTGCCGTGGCGGGGGCGCCTCGCCCACGGGTTCTACGAGTTGGTGGTGTACAAGAAGATCCGCACGATTTTCGGCCCGAACGCCGACTTCGCCATCACCGGCGGTGCCCCGATGGATGCCAACCTTTCGCACTTCTTCAACGGCATCGGCATGCCGCTGCTTGAGGGCTACGGCATGACGGAGACCTGCGGGCCGGTGTGCGTGAGCCTGCCGGAGAACAATCGGATCGGCACGATCGGCATGCCGATGAGCGGCGTCACCGCGGGTATCGCGGACGACGGCGAACTGTGCGTACGCGGCCATCTGGTCTGCCGCGGATACCACAACCATCCCGATGTGACCGCCGAGCAGATCGTCGACGGCTGGCTGCACACCGGCGATCTGGGCGACATCGACGAGGACGGCTTCATTTCGATCACCGGCCGCAAGAAGGATCTGATCATCACCGCCGGTGGCAAGAACGTCTCCCCCGGCCTGTTGGAGGCCGCCGTGATGACATCGCCGGTTGTGAACCAGTGCCTGGTCATAGGCGACCGGAAGCCGTTCGTGGCCGCGCTGGTCACGTTGGATCTCGCCGACGCGAACGCGTGGCTGAAATCGCAGGGCGCTCAGGAGGAGTCCGACCTGGCGTCGCTGGCCCGCAATCCGATCGTGCACACCGAAGTCGAGCGTGCGGTGAATCAGGCCAATGAGGGCGTGTCTCGCGCCGAGTCGATCCGCAAGTTCGAGATTCTGCCCGACGAGTTCACACAAGACAATGGCATGCTGACGGCCAGCCTGAAGACCCGCCGCGCGCAGATCGTCGCGCACTACCGAGAACTGATCGACACTGTGATCTACGTGCCGAAGAAGAAGTAGGCTCACCCGGCCTGCAGTCGCCACGTTGTTTCCTGCTTGTTTGTTCCAGTGTTCGCGCATGCGGTTGCTGTTGGCCGCTCCCGCTTTGCGGTTGCAGCTCGCGTGTTCGGGTCCGTTGTATCCGTCGCGCCGGTCGTTATGTCCGAGGTCCCATGCTTGGCCGCGGGTGACGGGCAGGTGGCAGTGGGTGTATGAGCATCGGCGTAGTGCCATTTGTTGTTTGCCTAGTCCTGCGGTCGTTAAGATTCACTGCGTGTCGCGTGTTCTCGGGTTGCATATCTCTCGGCGTCAAGCAGGTCGCCGAACGCCTCGGCATAACCAGTGGCGGCCTGCTCAACCTCAAGCTCCCCGAACCCGACGCCATGATAGGCCGCACGCGCGGCTGGCTCCCGGAGACGATAGACGGATGGAACGCGAAGCGTCCCGGTCGGGGCGTCGGCGGAGGCAGACCCCGAAAAAAAAACAAGTGACTGGCATACGCGGTTGGCTTCGAACCAACGACCTGCGATTTTGGAGACCGCCGTTCTACGTCTGGTGCGCATCAAGCGGTATATGCGGCGTTCGGCACGCCTGCCGCGGCAACCGAAATCGTCTGTGCATCAACACTAACAACCGTTCGCGCGGTTCGCTAGAGGTCGTGAGGATTTTTCGCCTTTCGCGCTCTTCCCGAGCATGCCGGCCGCGCTTGGGCCGTGCAGCCGGCTTGGAATCCAGTCGGCACAGGGTATCCGCATGGGAAGCTGCGCTGCGTTTGCGCCGGCTGCTTTCGCGCATCGGCATGACTCATTTCGCTCGCGACGCGCCGGCCGGGTACGGCGCGGATGCCGAATCGCCGGCATCGCCGCGGCGTCCGCAGGCGCGTTGACGCTGGCCACGTCGGCGTTCATGTTCCGATTCGTCCTTGACACGCAGGCGCCGCTTTCGATGATGAAACTGGTCAGGGCCGGTAAGGTTCCCGGCGCCAAGCTGGAGGGCGTGCGCCGTGATGCAGCCGAGGAGGCAAGGGCCGCATCGGTCGACGGTCGACCGATTCGTCAGCGATGCGCTGGCCGGATGAGCCGTAAAGCCCGACCGGCTGGGCCATTTACGGGCTGTGGAGGGCGAACAGAACGCGAAAATACGGGTTGAAATAGCCGAAATCCGCAATTCCCCGTGTGAAATCGCCGTTTTTCGAGCTCAAAACGGCGATTTCACACGGGGAATTGCCCAGAACGGCTATTTCAACCCGTAATTTGACGAGGATGATGGGGGCATAGGGGGGGGGGAGCGATTGCGGTTGGACGCGATTGCGGTTGGACGCGGCTCATGGCTTACATTGTGGTCGCATCACTGCTGCCGGAGCTGTACGAGGAACCGGAATCGCTGGAGCTGCTGCCGGAGCCACTGGAACCACTGCCGAGCTGGCTGTCCGACTTCCCTGAGCCGCCATACTGCTGAGACTGCCCATTGCCGAATTGGCCGCCGCTGGGCGGCTGTCCCATGCCTCCGGGCATCTGCATCTGCTGGCTGCTGCCCGTGCCATCTTCGTCGTCGGTCAGCGCGTTCACCGCAAGCGCTCCACCGACGCCGCCCACGAGGCCGCAGACCAGAGACACCACGGCGAGCAATGCCCACGTCTTACCGCTCAACGCGTGTTCGCCGCCCTTCGAGCCTTTCGGTGTCGGGACCTGACCGCCCATTGCTCCAGGCACCGGCCCCCGGCCGTTCCAATCCGCATACAACGGCATCTGGCCGCCCTGCGCGTTCATGTTCTGGCCACTCACCGCTTGCATATTCCCCGGCTGCGGATTCATTGCCTGCGTCGGCGCATTCTGCGCGTACCACGCCGCACGCGATCCCTCGCCGTAGCTCCCCGGCATCGGACCGTTCGGCGCATAGCCGGAACTGCCCGGAGCTGCCGCGAGCCTATACCCAGCCGCACGATTTCCCGCATACTCGTCTGTACCGCCGTTGTCTGCCGCAGCCCGGCCACCATCGGCCCGACCAGCCGCGGAACCGGGCTCCACGCCCCAGCCACCCGCCGGACCGTTAGTCACCGAACCATCAGCCACAGCGGCGTCATTCACAGCCGCTTGACGCTGCTCCGAACCGATGACGTTCGCCGCCGCCTCGATAGCGACGCCCTCGATGGCACCATCCGCGCCGTTGCCGCTCTCGCCGCCATTCGCATTGTTGACATTGTTGCTGTTGTTGCTGGTCATGATGACTCCTTTGAAAACTGACTGATGAAGTGATTGCTGATGTTGATGTCTGGCGCGCCGCCATGGTTATGCCATCGTCCACGCTGTCGATGTGCCGAACCGGCTGTCGAACTCGCTGCGGTCGATGGTGTCGCGCGACAGCTCCGTGTCGCTCCCGGCCGAGACCGAGGTCGAATACGAGCCGGTCACCGTGACGGTCACGTCGCCGCTGCCGGAGACCACGGTCTTGCCGTTCGCCACGATGGTGACGGTGTTGCCGTCGTCGCCGCCGGAAGCGACGTTGAGCGCGGAAATGGTCGTATCCTTCGTCACCACCCACGTGGACGTGCCGTCGACATTCACAGTGATGGGGACGTCGCTCGCCGTGCCTGTGCCGGAGCCGGCCGCCGCGTTGTCCGTGACCGTCGCCGCGCCGGTCCATGCGGCGCCTTCCAACAGGTACAGGCCCACGCTGGAAATCGTGTCGGCGGTCACGCCGCCCGAGGTGGACTGGTAGATGATGATGCCGTGGCGATCGGGTCGGATGCGGTTTTGCCGGTGACCGTGCTTTCCAACGTCGAATCCTTGATCAGGATCGTGTTGAGGCCTTCCATGCCGGCGATCTGGCTGCCGGATGAGGTTCCGGAGACGTTGTTCACCTGAATGTCGCCGGTGGAATACAGCAGCGGGGAGCCGGAGCCGGCGGTGCCCAGCGTCGCATCGGCGAGAGAGATCGATCCGCCGCCTCGATCGGTGGCGACGATGGCGCTGTGGCCGCCCTGCGTGTCCGCGGTGATCTTGTTCGCCAATATCGTGCCGCCGTAGGTCGCGTCCAGCCCGCGTGAATTGTCGGCCATGGTCTCAATCGATGTGTCGTTGACGAGCGCCGTCCCGGAATCGGTGGCGAAGACGCCGTTCGACCCGGAGCTGGAGACGGTGATGTCGGTACCGTCGATGACGGCGGTGGAGTCTTCGCCGACGGTGAGCGACACCGAGTAGCTGCCGGAATAGTCGTATTGCATGGTGTTGGCGCTGCCACCGAAGTTGCCGCTCGGCGGCTGCATGGTTGAGGCGGAGCCAGCGGAACCGGCCGAGAGGTGCCGAATCAGCACCATGCCGCCGGCGCCCGCGCACAGGCCACCCGTGAGGGCGACCATCCGCCTCGTCGCGATTACCGGCGGTCGACGCCGCCGCGAGCCGCCGGGGCTCGCATGGGGTTGCATGTCATGGGGTTTCATGGTCGTCGTCCTTTCCTTGGATTGACTCCATTGAACGACGGCTTTCCTAGCGGCCCCTGCGCCTGACGTTGAACCGTCCTGCAACCTTGCGGAACGGTTTCCGAATGTTTTCTGATGCTTTCTGGATGCTCTTAGACGGAACGCGCCCTCAAAACTCGCAGATACAGCCCCAGAATCGACATTTTGGGGCTGTATCTGCGAGTTTTGAGAGCGCGGTTTCGCCTACAATCCGTATTCCTCGCGCACGAAGCGCTCCAGCACCGGAATCGACCGCTTCACCTTGTCGGTGTCGATGCAGTAGGCCATGCGGAAGTACCCGGACACGCCGAAGCTGTCGGACGGCACCAGGATCAGGTCGTATTCCTTGGCCTTCATGCAGAAGGCGTTCGCGTCGGCTTCCAGCGCCTTCGGGAAGATGTAGAACGTTCCACCCGGGCGCACCACGTCGAAGCCGATCGAGGTCAGCGCATCGTACAGCAGGTTCATGTTCGTCTCGTACACGCTCAGGTCGCTGGTCTCGTCGATGATCTTCGCCACGGCGAGCTGCATGCTGGAGCTCGGGCAGTTGTGGCCGGTGCCGCGCGAGATCTGCCCGCACATCGGCACGATGAGTTCGGCGTCGGTCGCCCGCGGGTTGACTGCCACGTAGCCGATGCGCTCGCCCGGCAGGCTCAGCGACTTCGACCAGGAGTAGCAGGTCAGCGTGTTGTCGTAGAACTTGGCCGGGTACGGCTGCGTGCCGCCGTCGAACACGATCTCGCGGTAGGGTTCGTCGCTGATCAGGAAGATGTCGTGACCGTATTCGGCCTGCTTCGCCCGCAGGATACCCGCGAGCCGGTCAAGCGTTTCGGCCGAATACACCGCGCCGGAGGGATTGTTCGGCGTGTTGATGAGCACGACCGCCACCTCGGGGTTCAGCGCCGCCTCGAACGCCGCGAAGTTGATCTGGAAGCTCTCGATGTCGGCGGGCACGACGGTCAGCCGCGCGCCCGCGCCTTCGACATACGGATGGTATTCGGGGAAGTATGGCGCGAACGTGAGCACTTCGTCGCCGGGCTTGGTGACGGCCCGCAGCGCGTGGGCGAGCGCACCGGCGGCACCCGTCGTCGGGAAGATGTGGCCGGCCGTGTAATCCATGCCGAAACGCCGGTTGAGGCTTTCGGCGATGGTGCGGCACGCCTCCGGGTTGCCCAGCGACGGGCTGTATCCGTGGAGCGCGACCGGATCGGCGGTCTCGTACATGTCGATCATCGCCTTGGTGAAGCTGGACGGGCACGGCACGCTCGGGTTGCCCAGCGAATAGTCGAACACGTTGTCGTATCCGATTTCGGCGCCCCTTGCGGTCGCGTATTCACTCAGGGTTCGAATGACCGATTTGCCGCCGAGCATGGCTTTGTATGTTTCGTTGATCATGGCACAACCTCCCCGTTGGACTCTGGTTTCGTTTTTACCACCGACCACGCACAACAGGGCATGTCGCCGGTTGTTGTTGGGTTCGCGCGGGTTGGGAACCGGGTATATTGACGGGTAACCGGTCACCCGCCCGGCCCTTAGCGGCTCCGGACGACAAGCATAGCCCCGCCGCGGCGGAAAGGAGGCGCACGACGCCCAACATCATCGATTATGCACGTTCCGAGACCCGCCCGTTCGGCGTCGACGCACCGTTCAACGCCGTCGACGCGCTGGTGCTGGCGTCGCTCGTCTATCAGGACATGCCGGCATGCGTGCGGACTCTGGCCGATGTCGAGGCACGATCCGGCACATTCCGCAGACGTCTGAGCAGCATCGACGTGCGCCATCCGGTGCGCTCGATTCGCCATTTGGCCGCCCCGGAGTTCGGCGACGCAACGCTGGCTTCGGTGTCGGAGGCGCTGACCCCCGATGATTTTCATGTGGAGAGCGGCCATAACGGCCTCGCCGACCCGCGCCTGACGCAGGAGCTGTACGCCGCCATCGGAGTCAATCCGCGCTTTGCCTGCGTTCGCGTGGACGCATCCGATGAGCATTTCAGCGAGGAACAGCAGATGCAGTTCGCTGCCGTGACCATGCTGCTGCCGGGCGGCACGCTGGCGGTGGCGTTCCGCGGCACGGACGACTCGCTCGTGGGTTGGAAAGAGGATTTCAACATGGCGTTTCGCTACCCGGTGCCCGCACAGCATGCGGCGTGTGAGTATGTGTGCGCCGTGGCGCGCCTGTGGCGCGGCCCGATGGTGCTGCTGGGGCATTCCAAGGGCGGCAATCTGGCCGTGTATGCGGCGATGAACGCGCCCGAGCCGGTGCAGCGGCGTGTCACGGCGGTGTATTCGCTGGACGGGCCGGGGTTCCCGTCGCAGATCGTCGGCAGCGATCCGTATCGGAGCGTCATGCCCCTCATCGTGAAGATCGTACCGGACTCCTCGATTGTCGGCATGATTCTGGAGACGCCCGAGCCGATGCGGGTTGTACGCTCCGACCAGAAGGGCGTGATGCAGCATCTGACGTTCTCCTGGCAGGTCTCGGGCAATGATTTCGAATATCTGCCGCAGGTGTCGCCGAGTTCCCAGCTGTTCAACCGGTCGTTGAACGGCTGGCTGGAATCGCTGAGCACCGAGGACCGCGAGCGCGCGGTGGACGCCCTGTTCTCCGTGCTGCGGTCGAGCCATGCCGACAGCATTTCCGATCTCATGGCGGCCGGCCTGAAGGCCGTTCCCACGATGATCAACACGTTCGTGGGTCTGTCGGAGGCGGATCGCCGTCATCTGATCGAAGCGATGGGGCTGCTCATGGCCGCGGTCCGGTCCCGTTCCTCGCGGTAGCCGTCTCGTGCCCGAACCCTGTTTCGCCAACCGAGAAAAATGGACAGTTCGCCTATTTTCCGATCATCCGCCGCACAATCCGCCCTACAATAATCCATATCACACATATAGACATAGTGCCCAATAAACGATAGCCGCACGTCACGCAGGAAGGGAACCATCATGCCGCGCCCACGCAAGGATTCCGAGATACTCTCCGCGACCGAACGCCTCGAAAACGCGTTCTGGGAGCTGCTCGCAGACCACGAATACCGCAAGATCACCGTCACCGAAGTCGTACGCGAGGCGCATGTCAACCGCAACTCGTTCTACTACCATTACGCCAGCCTGCCGGAGCTGGCCGATTCGGCGATCATGCACGCCGTGGAGCATTCGACCGTGCAGGCGCCACGCGCCGACCTCAATCCCGACATCGAATGGAGGCGCCAATGCTCCCTGGTGATGAACGACCCAGTTCAGCGGCAGCGGCTCGACCGTCTGGCACTGCTCGCCGGCAGCCATAGCTCGCCCGAGCTCATCGAGTCGCTGAAGGACTTCGGCCGTCTGATGATCATCAACGACCTCCAGCTCGACGCCGACAACCTGGATCTGAAAACCGACCTGATGCTCGACTTCACCGTCGGCGGTATCCTCGCGGTGCTGCGGCGGTGGCCGGAGCTGAGCAAGAAACTCTCGGTCGACGACCTGCTCAACGAGGATGTCGCCGTACTCGCCATGGGAGTGTACCTGTCGATGTCGAAGGAGAACATGCTGGCCTACTGGAGCCGCATTTTCAAAGGCGACATTCCAGGAGATTTCAAAACCGCCCACTAAAGTGGCTTGCAGAGCAGTCGCCGCCGCGGGGTGCGCGACGCGGACGCGACCCTGGAGGCGACATGGATCAGATACTGCAATGGTTCGAGGCGAACGCCGGGAAAATCATCTTCCTGCTGGTGGCGATCGTCGCCGCGCTGTTGATCACCAAGGGACTGGCACGAGTGATGCGCAAGGTGCTGGATCGGACGGACATGCCGAGCGCGTCGATATTCATCAACATCATGCGCGTGCTGGTGTGGATACTGGCCGCGTCCATCGTGCTGCAGCCGGTGTTCGGCATCAGCCCGACAACACTGATGACCGCGCTCGGCGTCGGCGGCATCGCCGTGTCGCTGGGTCTGAAAGACACCGTGGCGAACGTGATCTCGGGCTTCGGGCTGATGCTCGGCAAGGTGATACAGCCGGGCGATCTGGTGTCGGTCGCGGGGACGGCCGGCGTGGTCAAGGACATCACGTGGCGGCAGACGGTGGTGCGCGAGCGCAACGGCAACGAGATGGTCATACCCAATTCCGTGCTCAACACCGCGTCGCTGGAGAAGCTCACGCCGTCCAATGAAGGATGCGTGACGATGACGTTCACCGCGAAGGCCGGCAGCGACCCGGCGCACGTGACGGAGGCGGTGAAGCGCGCGGTGGCCACGGCCACCGTCGAATTCGCGCAACCCGGCAGTGAACCACTCGTCAAGCTCACCGGTTTTTCGCCGTACGGCATCGAAGTGCAGGCGCTGGCGTTCACGCGCGACGGCGTGTTCCTGTCCACCATGCGCGACGCCATGGCCCGCGCGATAGCTGGATGCGAGTTCGTGGAGCAGCGCGCCGCGGTCGGCGAATAGGGGTCGCGGCGCGTTCGGACTTACGCGCGAATCCGGGCACCACAGCGCCTACACACGCACCATGCAGCGTCACGCTGTGCGGGTCACGTCACGCAGAGCGAACGCACAGAGTGACGCATACTCCAAAAACGTTGAAAAATAAGGCTTCTCACGAACCGTCACGCTGTGCGAGCGCTCGCCGCGTGACGCGACCCGCACAGCGTGACGCACTTATGACGCATTGAGGGGAGATCGGGTATTGAGCCCGGCCTCCCCTCATCGCGGCTCGGTCATTATGCGGCCATCACCCGGCCATCACTTGTCTTCGGTGACGTCTTCGACCGTGACGTCGGCATCGGAACCGGCATCCGGATCCTCGGGCATGGTACCGAGTTCCAGATGCTCGCCACCGGTCTGGTCGACGAGCACGGTGTCGCCGTCGTGTACCTTGCCGGCGAGCAGCATGCGCGCCAGCTGATCGCCGACCTCGGTCTGCACCAGACGGCGCAACGGACGAGCGCCGTACGCCGGGTCATAGCCGGTGTTGGCGAGCCATTCGCGAGCCGCGTCGGTGACGTCGAGCTTGATGCGGCGATCCGTCAGACGCGAGGCCACCTGAGCGACCTGGATGTTGACGATGCCGCCCAGCTCCTCACGGGTCAGCGGATGGAACATCACGATCTCGTCCAGACGGTTCAGGAACTCCGGCTTGAAGTTCATGTGCACCGCGTCCATCACGGCCTTCTTCTTGGCGTCCGCGTCCATGTCCTGGTTCACCAGGAACTGCGAGCCGAGGTTCGAGGTCATGATCAGGATCGTGTTCTTGAAGTCCACAGTCCGGCCTTGGCCGTCGGTCAGACGCCCGTCGTCCAGCACCTGCAGCAGCACGTCGAAGACTTCGGGGTTAGCTTTCTCGACTTCGTCGAACAGCACCACCGAGTACGGACGACGACGCACGGCCTCGGTCAGCTGGCCGCCTTCCTCATAGCCGATGTAGCCGGGCGCGGCGCCGATCAGACGGCTCACAGACGCCTTCTCCATGTACTCCGACATATCGATGCGGACCATGGCCTTCTCGTCGTCGAACAGGAAGTCGGCGAGCGCCTTGGCGAGCTCGGTCTTGCCCACGCCGGTGGGGCCGAGGAACAGGAACGAGCCAGTCGGACGGTTCGGGTCGCTGATGCCGGCGCGTGAACGACGCACCGCGTCGCTCACCGCCGCGATCGCTTCCTTCTGGCCGATCACGCGCTTGCCGAGATAGTCCTCCATGCTCAGCAGCTTCTCGTTCTCGCCCTGCATCAGGCGACCGACGGGGATGCCGGTCCACTCGGAGACGATGCCGGCCACCGAATCGGCGTCCACATGGTCGGGCACCATCGGCTCGGGCTTGGTCTCGCCCGTCGCGCCGTCTTCCGCATCGGCCTTCTCGGCCGCGTCCAGCTGCTTCTGAATCGCCGGAATCTCGCCGTACAGGATCTTCGACGCCTCGGCCAGGTTGCCCTCACGGGTGAACTTGTCAGCCTCGACGCGCTTGGCGTCCAGCTGAGCGCGCAGGTCGCCGACCTTGTTGTGGCCGGCCTTCTCCGCATCCCAGCGGGCCTTGAGGCCGCTCAGCTTCTCGCGAGTGTTCGCGAGCTCGTTCTGCAGCTTCTCCAAGCGCTCCTTGCTGGCCGGATCCTCGGCCTTCTTGAGCTGCATCTCCTCCATCTCGTAGCGCGTGACCTTGCGCTGCAGCTCGTCGATCTCCTCCGGGGAGGAGTCGAGCTCCATGCGCAGGTGCGCGGCCGCCTCATCGACCAGATCGATGGCCTTGTCGGGCAGCTGACGGCCGGAAATATAGCGGTTCGAGAGCGTCGCGGCGGCGACCAGCGCGTCGTCGCCGATCGTCACCTTGTGGTGCGCCTCGTAACGCTGCTTCAGGCCACGCAGAATCGCGATCGTGTCCTCCACGCTCGGCTCGCCCACGAACACCTGCTGGAAACGACGCTCAAGCGCCGGGTCCTTCTCGATGTTCTCGCGGTACTCGTCCAGCGTGGTCGCGCCGATCAGGCGAAGCTCACCGCGCGCCAGCATGGGCTTGAGCATGTTGCCGGCATCCATCGAGCCTTCGGCCGCGCCAGCGCCGACGATCGTATGAATCTCGTCGATGAACGTGATGATCTGGCCGTCGGCGTTCTTGATTTCGTTGAGCACGCTCTTGAGGCGCTCCTCGAACTCGCCACGGTACTTCGAGCCGGCAACCATCGACCCCAAATCGAGGCTGATGAGCTTCTTGTTCTGCAGCGTGGTCGGCACATCGCCGGCCACGATACGCTGGGCGAGGCCCTCCACGACGGCGGTCTTGCCGACGCCGGGCTCGCCGATCAGCACCGGGTTGTTCTTGGTGCGGCGGCTCAGGATCTGGATCACACGGCGGATCTCCTGATCACGCCCGATCACCGGGTCGAGCTTACCCTCCTTGGCGCGGGCGGTCAGATCGGTGGAGTACTTCTCCAGCGCCTTGTAGCTGCCCTCAGCGTCCGGGCTGGTGACCTTGGCACCGCCGCGCACGCCGGGGACGGCCTTGCGCAGCGCCGCGGCCGTCACGCCGTTCGCCTTGAGGATGTCCGCGCTCTGGTTCGGCGCGGATGCGGCGATGCCGATGAGCAGGTGCTCGGTGGAGACGTACTCGTCGCCCATCTGCTGCATCTCCTTCTCGGCCTGCGCCAGCGCCGCCGTCAGCTGGCGGCTCGCCTGCGGCTGCGATGTGGTGGACCCGCTCGCCGCCGGCATCTTGACCAGAGCATTGCGCACCTCGGCGCCAATCGCCTGCGGGTTGCCGCCCGCCGCCTGAATCAGTCCCTGAATCACGCCGTTTTCCTGACGCAGCAGCGCATCCATCACGTGCAGTGTCTCGACCTGCGCGTTGCCCGCGGCAGACGCGCTCTGAATCGCATCACCGATGACTTCCTGGGCCATGGTGGTGAACTTCTGTTCCATATCAACCTCCGTATGTCTCATGCGCCTTGGCGGCCGCGGCCCACGACATCCGAACCGCCCCGCACAGCGCTTTCCGTCTGTGTCTGATATGCACAACCGATTCGACACCCATTCTATTCCCGAAAGTTGAGCGCAAGCGACTCAAGTTTTGCACTGATTTTGAAGCGCCAAAACGCAATGTGGATAACTCGAATCCGTGCGACACGCTCTCAAAACTCGCAGATACGAAACCCGAAACCGCCATTTTCCGCCAAAACAGTTCTCGTATCTGCGAGTTTTGAGAGCGGTCATGTTTGAGATCAACGAAGAACCGCCCCGCAGCGACTGTCACGTTCAAAACCACGCGGCGGACGCGCGCGAAAGACATCATTCCCCGCGTATGGCCCAATACGGACGCCTCGGGCGCAACCATCGAGTTGCATGGGCTCCTATGCACCTCCCCCGAGGCGCTGTTCGCCCAAATGGCCAAGAGCTGTCCCTCGAAGACCTCATAGAATTCGGCAACTCGCTGGTATGCCGCGACCCCGCACGCAGACGGACCACTCTGGCCGAACTCAGAGAATTCATCCACTCATGCGACTCGTTCCAAGGGCAAAAACAATGCATCAGGGCACTCACCCAGATTCGCGAGAACACCGACTCCCCGGCCGAGACCCACTTGCGCCTGCTGCTCAAACGGTATGGATTCCCCGAGCCAATCATCAACGTCCCGGTCGAGGCGACGGGCAATGCCGCGCACGGTCCCGTAATTTCGGACGGCCTGCGGCCGACCCAATCTGGCCTCGCTGTCGCTCGGCTCGTGCGCCGCGACAGCACACTGTGCTGTCGCCTAGCCGCGCACGACCACGTTGCGGAGGGAACCGATGCCGGCTACGTGGACGATGGGCTCGTCGCCGGGATCGAGGTGACCGGAGGCATTCGGGGTGCCGGTCATGATGACGTCACCGGGCAGCAGAGTCGAGAACGAGGAAATCGCGGCGATCTGCTCGGGGATGCCGTGAATCAGGTTCGCAGTGGTGCCGCTTGCCATCGGCACGTCCTCGCCGTTGAGCGTGAAGGAGATCTTCGCGTCCTTCCAGTCCAGCTCGGTCTGAATCCACGGGCCGAGAGGACAGGACGTGTCGAAGCCCTTCGCCCGCGTCCACATCGGATCCAGCCCCTGCAGGTCACGCAGCGTCACGTCGTTGACGCACGTGAAGCCCAGCACGTAGTCCATGGCCTTCTCGACCGGCACGTTCTTGGCGATACGCCCCATAATCACCGCCACTTCGGGCTCGAAGTTCATATCGTTCGAATACGACGGGATGACGATCGGATCGTCCGGCCCGATCACCGACGTGGAAGGCTTCGAGAAGATCACCATGTCTTCCGGCGCGTGAGCAATCTCGGAGTGCCCGCTCTCGTGCATGAACTGCGCGTGCGCCTCGTAGTTCTTGGCGAGACCGTACACCTTGGAGGGAATCACCGGCGCGAGCAGCCTCAGCCCATCGGCGTCGAGCGCGTACCGCTCCCCTGTGGGCTTGACGGGCGCGGTTCCGAACGGGTATCCGTCCAGTTCGATCAGGTAGTCCTTGCCGTCGGCCGGGTCCTGCTGGACGAAGGCATAGCGCGGCTTGTCGTTGAGTGAAAAACGTGCGATTCTCATACTCACCAGTGTAAACCAGTGCGAGTGCAATCCTTACGAAGAACGCGCATACGAAAAGCGGGGCGGCCAATCATGACCGTCCCGCCTTGTCGGATTCTCGCGAGCTGGACCCGCTTACTCCGTGTAGCTCTTGTCGAACAGCGTCTTGCCGCTTTCGGTATGCAGGTACACGCGCACCTTGGCGTTGCCGCCGGTGTCGCAGGTTTCGTTGAGCGTCTGCGCCACCGACTTGAACGTGCTGTCCATCCCGTCAAGGCTCGACGTCATCATGTCGCCCATGCTGCTGTACGTGTCGGACAGCGTGTAGTCGTACACGAGCGTGTTGCCTTCCGCGTACGCCTTGATGCTGATGCCCATGCCCTGGTACGACGAGGTCATGCTGTCGAGCTGCGACTGGATTTCGCTGGAGTTGACGAACTCTTCCAGTGACGGCTTGCCGGAGCTGGAGGATCCGTTGAAGCTGTCGTTGTTGAGATCGTTGTTGGTGTCGTCGGCCCCGTTCTGCAACGCGTCGTCAAGGTTGTTCAGATCGTTGCTGCTGGATCCGTCGGAGTTGCCGTTGCTGGAGTTGTCGCCATTGGATTTGCTGTCGCCCTGCGTCTGACTGGTGGACGTGTTGGGTTTCGCGTCGGCGCTGCTGTCCTTCTTGCCGCCGATGACACCGGCGGCGAACAGCACGACTACGACGATGATGGCGATGACGGCAACGACACCGGCGGTGATGCCGGCGATGAGCGGGCCGCGGCTCTTCTTCTTCGGCGGTTCCTGCTGGTACGGATCGCCGTAGCCTTGCGGCGCGATTGCGGGCGGCTGGTTCCCGTACTGTGGGCCACCGTACTGGTTGGCGCCGTATGGCTGTCCGTACGCGGCGGTCGGCTGCTCGCCGCCGTACGGTGCGGCCGGCTGACCGTACCCTCCCGGAGCCCCGTCGGCAAGCGGCTCACCGTATGCAGCGGTAGGCGCGCCGGCACCATACTCCGGCTCGGGCTGCTGACCATAGGGCGCGGCAGGCGCATTGCCGTTGCCGCCCTGCGGCCCTGCAAGCGGCTCACCATACGCGGCGGTAGGCGCCTCGCCACCATACGGAGTTCCACCATCGGGCTGGATGAAGGGGTTCGGACCGGGTTCAGGCTGCTGACCATAAGGAGCCCCACCCTGGTTATATGCGGAGCCAGCGCCCGACTGTCCGTACGCTCCCGGCTCCTGCCCATACGGCGCCGCCTGGTATCCATACGGCTCGGCGCCGCCCTGCGGCCCGGCGAGCGACTCGCCGTACGCGGCAGTCGGCGCACCACCATAAGGAGCCCCGCCCTGCCCGTACGGGGCGGCTGGGGCTCCCGTCGGCACGCCCGCCCCCTGCCCGGGCAGAGGAACGACCGGCACCGGCGGGAAAGCCTGCGTTGGCTGCGGTTCGGGCGCGCCTTCCGCGCCCGCAGCATTGTTCGGATCACCATACGGAGTCTGCGGCGCTCCATCTGGATACGTGTTGCTCATATGTCCCCCTCTTGCAGAGAGCCCCGTCGACCGGGTCAAATCATTGTTACCGCAACCGGCCACATGCAACGCTGTATGCACCTGATCGGCTAATCCTCAGCATACACTCACTTTCCGTGATATGCACGGTATTGACCGGAAGTTCATGTTCATCTCACGGCAAGTTCGATTCGCACGGCGAGATCCCGCGAAAACCTTGCAAGTCCGCCTTCGAGGACCTCACCGGCGACGCCGCCGACACCCTCCCGTTGCCCCCGTGAACCCGGCGCACCTCACCCACGCATGCGCCACGGCCACGACGACGCGTGCCGCATCGGCTTGAACGGCAGCCGGCGAATCCGCCCGATCACGCCGAGCAGCAGCCATCCGCCGAGCAGCCCGCACACCACCACCATCGTCACGATGGTGCGCGTGTCATGCAGGTCGGACGGATCCGGCGCCGGCATCGGGATCGGCTCGCGGTGCCCGGATATCAGCAGGCGCTGCGTGTTGACGCCGTACGGCGTGCACGTCATCAGCGTCACTCGGTCCTCGCCGGGCACGATCTTGAGTTGCGAAGTGTCGTCCGGGTTGATGACGGTGATGCGGTCGACCTCGTAGCCGAGCGTCTCCCCCATCACTTCGATGTAGAAGAAGTCGCCGGTTTTCATCTCGTCGAGCCGCGTGAACATCATCGCGTTGACGAGACCGCGGTGCCCGGTGATGACGGAGTGCGTGCCGTCCCCGCCGACCGGCAGCGAGGAGCCGTACAGGTGACCGGCACCGGAGGCCAGCGCGGTCTGTGACGTGCCGTGGTAGATCGGCAGGTTGACGGAGATTTTCGGGATCTTGATGGTTCCCATCACTTCGTCGCCCGAGTCGAGCAGGGACTGGTATTCCTTGTCTTTGGAGGCGGCGGAGTCCTCGCCTTTGGCTCTCGACCCGCCTTGTGCGGCGCTGAACGGGTCGATGGCCTCGCCCAGCACGGGTTGACCGGATCTGGCGAGTTTTGCGTTGTATGCGCGGGCGGCGGCGAGGGCGTCTTCGGCTTGCGGGTATGGCCAGCCGGCGACCTGCTGTGCGCTGTTGCGTGAGGTTTGGGCGAGTTTGAGCGAGCTCTGGTATTGGAGCGCTAGGGGATATCCGGCGACGGCGACAGCGGCTATGACCAGTATCAGCGTGACGATGCGCATGATGATGAGCTGTATGCGCAGTCGTTTGCGTTGCGCGACAAGGTCGAAGATGTCGGTCGCCTGATTGAAGCTCAGCATCGAGTACGGGAGCTGCGGCTGCACGGCGGGTTTGTGACGGCTGTTTCGGTAGGATTTGCGGGAATTATTCGAGGATCGCCCGTCATTGTCCGGCAGGCTGCGGGTCATCGTTGACCGTGCGGGCGCATGGGAGGATTTGACGGCTGGGTCGTTGCCGGATGAGGTGGCCGGCCGTTTCGATCCGTGTCTCCTCGATGCCATGCGCATCCTCCTGTTGTTGTGCCGGCCGTCACTGCAATCGCCGTGAAACGAATTCGTGTATGTACTGTGTTGCCCCCGGCAGGGGTGTTGCCGGGGGCGAATGGTTACAGCAAGCCGAAGCCGCCACCATGCTCGTGCGGGATGCACGTCATGCGGCGGCTTGGCCTGTTATCGTGTCAGTCAGCGCAGCGCACGGCTGGTGCGGCGAGACTTGGCGTACACGGTGGCGGCAGCGCCGCCGAGCAGCGCGGCGATCACCACGAACAGCGCGATGCCCGCAGCACCGGTTTTCGGCAGTTCGAAGACGGACTTGACGTTGGTCACCTTGTAGTCGGCGGCGCTGTCCTTGGGCGCGAGACCCCAGGAGTCGGTGCCGGCGAAGGTGACGTTGCCGTTTTCCTCGATGGCCACGGTGAACGAGGCCTTGAAGTCCTGGTATCCGTCGGCGACCGCGGTCTCGGTCACGGTGTAGCTGCCGGCCTTCAGTCCGTCGAACTTGACGACGCCGTTGGCACCGGACGTGACTTCGAGCGGGTACTTATCGCTGTTCGGCAGCACGCCGTTCTGGTCTTTTGCGACACTCAGCGTGAACTTCGCGCCCTTGACGGCCTCACCCTGGGCGTTGACCTTCGTGAACTTGAAGCCGAAGATCTTGGTGAGGGTTTCAGTGCCGGGGATGGGGGTGCCATCATTGTCGACGAGCTTGTTGGTCACCGCGTGGTAATCCTGGCCCTTGACTGTCTCGGCCTCGTCATTGACGGTGGCGTTGTAGGTGATGGTGATCTGCTTGCCGGCGTACTTGGCCGGGTCGGTGATCTTCACCACGAAAGTATTGGTGCCGTTGCCCTTGTTATCAATCAGGTGGTTTTCCACCGTGTAATCGGTGCCGGTCAGCACCTTATCGCCGGCCTTAACGGTCAGTCCGGCAAAGTCGACGGTCAGGCCCTTGCTTGGCACATCTCTGAACTGCAGGGTGAAGCCGGTCGGGACCGGATTCGGAATCGTGTAGCCCAGTTCAAACGGCACGGTTTCGCCCACGGACGCGCTCTTGCTGGTGGTGGACTTCGTCTGGGTGCCGCTCACCGTGCTCTTCATGTCCACTTCTGCGGTGCTATCCCCAAGCGACAGAACGCCCTCAGCGTTAACGGAGCCGGTGCTCACGATCATCGGGACGGCCTGAGTCAGGGTATCGGTCGATGCGTTGCCGTCCAGGAACAGATACACGCCAGCAGTCAGCGCGGTCTTGTTCGTGGCGGTCCAACCATCCGTGTCGCTGCCAGTCGCCTTGTTCAGCACGAACGGATCCGCGGTGGCGGTGAACGGGTTGCCGGCCTGCAGCGCATCCGCGAACTTACGCGTCACGGACGGATTATTCCACGGACGGGTCTCGGACTGATCGAACTGAACCTGCGTGACGGTACCATCCGTATCCGTGGTCTTTTTTTGATTCATAGCCCAAGCCATCAAATCAGTGGTGCCATCGGTCGGCACGTTCTGGAAGCCGGCGGTGGTCAGAGCCGCAGCCAGCTTCGCGCGATCGGCGCCCGCAGCGGTCTTCACACCATACACCGGGTTTTCGGCAGTGCCATAGTTCACGTAGTCCGCGATCTTGTATGCGCGCAGCTGGGCGCTGGTCAGCTGCTCTTTTTTGGACGCTTTGAACGTGACTGTTGCAGCAGTGTCCACTGTCGTCTCGGCCGCGTTGGCGGCACCGGTGCCGAACGCCATGCCGGCGAGAAGGGTGGCCGCAGCTGCGACACCCGCGAAAAGCTTCTTGAACTTCATGAGAAACTCCTCTTCCTTTCGTTGTTTTGTATATTGCAACTGCGGAAGCGGCAGTCGTTGAGGCTTCCGCAGTCCACAAATCTTGAGTTGTCGGGGGCGACTGGTCGCCGCCCCCGTGTGCCCTCCCCGACGAGGGAGGAGGGCGGAGCATCCGCCGCAGGTCAGACGAGCCGACGCTTGCGCCAGATGAAGTATCCGATTCTGACCAGTGCCGCGAGCAGGCCGAAGCCGCCCCCATACACAAGCCAGTCACGAGTCGTGGCGCCGCCGGTCATCGGCAGAGCGGACACGGCAACGAAGGTGTTGGTGATCGTGACCGGGTACGTCTTGACGTTGTCGAAGGTCGTCATGTTGTTGTTATCCGGAGCCGCCCACAGGTCGTCGGCAGTGACGGTTACCAACTGGTTCTCGGGGTTGTAGGACGCCGTGTAGCCGTCCACGCTGGACTCCTCCACGCGGTAGGTGCCAGGGGCGAGGTTCTCGAACGCACCAGCCCACTGACCCTGGTTGTTGAGGGTCACGGTCCGGTTGATGTCCTTGCAATCCTCACCTTGCGCATTGCACTGCTTCAACGTGACGGTCACCGAGCCATTCCCATGCTTCTCCGCTCCATCGGACCAGTTCTTGGTCACCTGGATCTTGCCGGTCTTTACCTGCAGGACGGGGTGGGGGTACTCCACGGAACCCGGTGTCTCGGTGGTCTGGTCGCCGACCGTGTTGACGACGGTGTACCCCAGCTTCGCGCCGTGATCCGCATTCGAATGGAAGCCGGGCAAATTGGACGAAGTATGGTGACCATCCGCATCAGTGTTGTCGGCACCAAGAACATCCTTATATCCGGTCTTGTCGTCATTCTGTTTGTTGGCGGCGTACTCGTTGTAGGCCTTCTGCGTCGGCTTGACCTTGAACGTGACCGTATACGTCACGCCATCCTGAAGCTCATAGCCGTCCGCGAACGTGACCTTCACCGTCTTGCCCGAAACGGTAACCGTGTAATCGCTCTCGTTGAGATCGACACTATTACCGTCTTTAGATGCCGTCACCGTCACATCATTCGAGCCGAAGTTAGCATTAACGAACTCCGCGTAGTCCGACAGCGTATCGGTGATGGACACGTTCTTGTACGAAGACTTCCTGTTGATCTGACCGATGATATCGGCAAATGCCTTGTTCAGCTCATCCGTGCTGGTGGCGCTGTAATACGAGCCCTTCGTCTGATCGGCGAAGCCACGCATCTTGGTCGGATCGGAGGACACGCCAACCGAGAACAACGTCGCATCGCCACGCCTGTTAGCCTCGGCAACAGCGGAGCTGAGATTCGCCCCATATCGATCACTGAGGCCAGAACCATGAACCCCGGCAGGAAGACCCCAGCCATCATCGGCATCATAGATCGGACGGCCCAACCAATCAGTGCCGGTCCGCACGGAACTCGTGCGGTACGTCGGGTCGCCGTCTGACATGAACACGATGTACTTCTTCACGCCCTTACGACCGGAAGTCAGCTTGGCATTGGCGGCTTTAAGCGCGGCCTCCCAATTCGTGCCACCATCGGCGCGCAGACCATTAACGGCACTGACTATGTCCATTGCGTTGTCGGTGAAGTTCGACACATTGCCCACCGTCGTCGAGAAGGGGACCAGCGCCATCCGGATGTTGCTATCCTTGCCCTGGTTCTCAGACGTCAGCAGATGCTGCGCCATGCTGTTGACGGCAGTCTTCGCAACCTCAAGACGAGAGTTGTGTCCCATCGGGTTACTCATGGAACCGGAGGTGTCGAACACCACGACGATGTCGGCCGGGGACACGGTCGTCTGCGACGAGCCGGACTGCGTGCCGGTCACGTTCAGGGACAGGTCATAGGTGCCATCATTGTTCGCCTTGATGTACTTGCGGTACCGGGGCGCCGTGACGACCGTGTTCGTCACCGTGATACGTGGCACCTCACCGACCGACACCGGCTCCGTGGTCGCAGAATCCTTCTCCTGCGTCACCTTGACCTGACCGCCATTGGCGCTCACCGCATACGTGTCCTGGTCAACGTTGATTTCCGTCACCTTGTACTTCGAGGACTCGGTGATCCTCTTGGCGTCGCTGCCCAAAAGCACGGCATACTGGCCCGCCTTGAGCGTGATCACGCCATTGGAATCCGTGGTCCGGGTTTCACCGTCCTTGGTGCCGGTGGCGGTGTTGTACACGTCGTATTTACCCGTGTACAACGTGTAATCCTTGTCACTGTCGGTTCCCTCATAGTTGACATAAGCGTTGAACGTATAGTTCTTGTCCTTGTCAGCTTCAGGAACGTTCTCCGTCTCCTTGCCGATTTGAATATGGCTGGAGTCAAGAGTCACCAAATTGAAGTCAAGCTTGCAGTTGGAACCACTATGGCCACGCTCGAAGTAGTACATGTTCATCTCGTGACTGGTGTAGTTCTTGAACGTGGTGTAGGAGCCATTGGAGGCTTTGACCATATTGGATTCCATCCAAGCGGTGATCTCGGCATCCGACTTGCCTTGGTCCCTGAGCGCCTGAGTAAACAACGCCTGCAACGTGGTCGTAGTGGTTTTATTGCTGACAATCGTCACCACACCGGTCGCGAAATCAATGGAGCCGCTGGCGGCATCATGGATGCCACCGATATCCAACACAAGCATGCCGTCGACGAACAGCCACAGATCATCGTCACCCGTGAAGTTGAACGTCATCGGGGAACCATCAACGAGTTTGCCTTCTTTCGGTTGCATGAACTTCGCGTATGCGGTCATACCGAAGGCGTACCGGGCGCCGCGCACTGAATGAAAGCCGATCCGCAGCTGACTTTTATCCGCATTGAACGGCAGGAATTTCGGAATCCACGCGTCAGTTCTCTCGGTCCATGTTGCTGACCGGTCAAATCCGGTACCGGCACTGTTCAGCGCGGCGTACGTCGTATTGGAGTCGTACACATAGTGGCCCTTGGCCTCTTCCGTCGGATCGAACAGCCCCGTCAGCCCATTGCCGCCATTGGTATATGCCTTGGCCCACTCGCTTTCTGTGAACAAATACGTCATGTCGGTCTGTGCATTATTTTTATTGGTCACCATCGTAGAGAACTGCGGAACTGCGTCAGCGCCGGTCTTGGTGAGGTTCGTCTTGACGATGCCCGGAGAGGTTTCTGCACTGCCAGTCCAGCCGTTCCAATCCTTACCTTTTCCGTTGAAGTAGTTGAAGTAGAATGCTGCAGCCGCCTCATTTCTGCTGGTACCGCCCGTGGCATAGTTCACGTTCTCTTTGCCAGAGGCCTTTGCCGGGCCCTTCGGATCACTGCTGTCCCAATAATCGAATAGGTTTATCTTCACTTTGCCGTCGTTCGCCGTGGCGCGAGGCGCAGCCGACGCTTTGACCGTGGCGGTCTGCCCCGAAGCACCAGTCCCGGCGCGATCGGTCAGGGCAGATGACGCCCCCTGCTGAGCGCTGTCGCCCTGTGCGACGCCGCTGATCGGGCCGGTGCCGGCCTGTGATGCCTGCGTCGTGGCCGACTGCGCGGCTTCGGGTGCGACTGTCCCCACATTGGCCGCAATCGCAGTGCCGGTGACGGCAAGTCCAAGAACGGTCGCGACGGATACGGCGGCCGCGATCAGGCGAGAGCGCATCGCCCTCGTATGCGATGGTTTCCGATCCTGCTTAGTCACGATAAGCATCCCTTCCATCATTTCCAAAACTCTTCATCCGGCGTTCAGCAGTTCGACAAAGACTCACGATTGCGACTCTCACCGTCGCAGCACGCGCAAATCATCGACTTCCATCGGCCTGTTAACTCCTGACCGTATCCGCACCCAAAAATCGACGCAATCCCCCGAAACATTGAAATAACGCCGAATACATGCCCCCCCCCCGCAGAAAAACCGCTTTCACAGCCCTTGCGGCATAAGGTCCTCGGGAATCAGGCCATACCCCCTTCCCTACGGGGAAAATTCTTGGGAAATATACCGAGATGCGGCTTAGATCAAGGCCTGAGGCCTCTTACATAACGGTATACCGCTGTATCAGCGAAGTGTCTGCTCCCGCCAAAGCACAACAAGACTGAGGGAGGCTCTCGTCGTGAGATTACGCAGACTCTTTTGCGTTCCTAAGTGCGCGCCGTATCGACGAGTACGCGAACATAAGAACGCAAAACGTGCGATTTGCGTTCTTATGTTCGCAGGCTGAACGTTTCAGCGCGCACTTAGGAACGCAAACCGCTCCTGCCCGCTTCGCAAGAGCCAGCCAGCGGGGGCAGAGTTATATATTGCTTCTGACAGTGGGCTGAACCATCGGCTAACGTCATTTACCATCATCTGCCGGTGGAACAGTTCCGTCTCAATAGACCCGAAACTATCGCTCGTAGAACACGCCGAACGAGGGGAACCCATGACGGGCCGGCTTCAGCTCCTGCAGCGGGATCTCGGTGACGTCCACTCGTTCGACATCGGCATAGCGCGGCCCCTGCTTCAGTGCCGAAATCAGACGGGCGACCTTGCCGCGTTCCCCCTGCGCCTCGACCTCCACCGAGCCGTCGTAGCAGTTGCGCACCCAACCGCCCAGGCCGAGCTTGCCGGCGGTCATCACCGTGAAATACCGGAATCCGACGCCCTGCACCAGACCCGCCACCACGGCATGGACACGGATATCATCACTCGATGACACCGGCACGGCACCCTCTTCACTCTCGTCAGTCCGCGCGCCGCGGCTCGCCCGCATATCATCACGTTTCATGACCGCACTCACCTCACGTTGCCGTCAGCCGACACCAATACCCCCATCGTATGCCCACCATCAAACGGCAGTCGAGAAGCCGGCAGCGCAGCGCGGGCGCTACAGCCCGGCCCCTTTCCGCCGAGGCCTGCCGCAATCCGTCAGATGAACGCGCGTTCGCCGAAAATCGCCGTTCCGACGCGCACAATCGTCGCACCCTCCGCGATGGCGAGCGCCATGTCGTGCGTCATGCCCATCGACAGTTCCGTGCAGTGCTCGGTGCCGGGCGCGCGAGAGGCGAGAATCGTGTCGCGCGTGCCGCGCAGATGCGCAAAGCAGGCGCGAATCGTGGCCTCGTCATCGACGTGCGCGCCGATGGTCATCAGGCCTTCGAGCCGGATGCCGTCCAGCTGTGCGATCTGTGCGGCGATGTCGACGGCAGCCTGCGGGTCGCAACCCGATTTCGATGCCTCCCCGGACTCGTTGACTTCCAGAAGCACGCCGACCGTGATTCCACGGGCGACGGCACGGCGGGCGATGCGCTGCGCCAGTTCAACGCCGTCCACCGATTCGATGGTGTTGACGTCGGGGAGGATTTTACCGATCTTGTTGGCCTGCAGCTGGCCGATGAGATGGAACGGGATGTGTTCGGCGTCAGACGGTCGAGTGGTGTCGCCGTCGCCTGTGCCGAGCGCAAATCCCCGGTCCGCGCACAGGCGACGCAGTCCCTCGGCCTTGGCCATGACCTCCTGCGGGCGGTTCTCGCCAATCATGCGGATGCCCGCATCGATCGCCGCCATGATCTCGCCGACGTCACGGGTCTTCGTCGCCGCCAGCAGCTTCACCGAACCGGGAGCGCAACCGGCCGCCGACTCGGCTTCGGCGATGGCGTCAAGCACGCGATGCACGCCATCGCGAATCTGCGTCGCCCGCGTCTCGTCGATGCTTTCACTGGTCAGATCCTTGTGATCCATGTAAGCGGTCATCATATGCTCCCTATCCGTCTTGCTGCACCATATATTAGTATGCCCACGGATGAGGGCGAATCGGCTAGAGAAACCGGGAACTTCCGGCGTGGACCCCCGCTGGCGGGGTGTCGAGCGATGCGAGACTGGGGGGGGGCGAAGCGCGAAACGGCTCCGCATGCAGCATATAGAGGAGGAATCTCACAATCCGATGCTGAACGGGTCGTCGGGGATGGAACGATCCTGCGAATCCGCGGCGAGCGCATCCCACGAAAATCCATGCAACAGGTCGGCAGCAGCGCACGGCTCGGGCTCTTGCTGCAATCCGAGCAGCCACGCGCAATAGCCGATCACCCGATGCGCCGTGACGCCATGTTTGCGTAACGTTCCCATATCCAGCGACCGTTCACGCTTGGCGAGCCGCCGCCCGGCCGCATTGTCGATCAGCGGAAGATGTGCGAAACGGATATCGCGATGAGCCGCGGCAACGCCGCCATCCGAGCTATCCCCGAAGCCGGCGTCGAGCAGACGCTCACGGATGTACAGCTGCAGCGCGGCGGATCGCAACAGGTCACGCCCGCGAACGATGTCATCCACACCCATCAGCAAGTCGTCAACCGTGACAACCAGCTGATAGGCGAACAGACCATCCGCCCGTCGCACCACCGTATCGCCCAAATCGCGCGGCAAATCGAATCGGCAGTTCCCGAACACGCGATCATGCACGGTGACCGCGGCACGCGCGTCGCCGGCGACAGGCATGGCGATGCGCAGCGAATGCCGATCACCATTCGCCAAGCGTTGCTCGACCTGTCGCGGATGCTCGGCGAGCGCGCGCCGGCATGTGCCGGGATACATGACGAAACGGTCGCCCTCCTGCGGCGCCGAGGCCGCACGGATGTCGGCGCGCGAACAGAAACACGGGTATATCAGCGCAGTGGTCTCGGTGCCGTCAACGCCATCACGGCCACCGAACGCGGCAGCGTCTCGCAAGTCAATGCCCTGAAGCGCGCGCAACGCCTGCTCGTAGATGTCGAGCCGCCGCGACTGGTATACCGGCTCTCCATCCCAGTCCAGTCCCAACCATGCCAGATCGTCCATGATCCAGCGGTCCGCGTCCGGCAGCACGCGTGGGGTGTCGATGTCCTCGATGCGCAGCAGCATGCGCCCTCGCCCGCCGTCCGCATCGCCTGGATCGGCTGCGCCACTCATGCCATCCACGCGATTCACGTTATTCAGGCAATCCGCATCGCCCGCTCCACCGCCCGTCCGGCTTGTACGCTCTGGGCCACCCGCACGAGCCGACAGCCACGCACCCAGCATCGCATACACGTTACCGATATGTATTCGTCCGGACGGCGTCGGCGCGAATCGTCCGATCACCACCGCGCCCAGAGCTCCGAGTCGAGCGGCCATTCGTTGATCGTGCAGCCGCGCAACGATATCGATTGCTGCTGCATCAGCGGCGCCGGCTTGCCTGCCTGCTGGCATACGGTCTCATTGTCGCGATGGTCGAGCCGGTGACCGGTCTCATGGTTGATGACCATCGTGCGATAATTCGCCAGATTGCCGCCGCCCTTCAGCCAGCTGTCGGTCGGCTCGCGCCAGCGGTCATAATTGATGATCACCTGATTGCCGACGCGGCAGCTGTACTGCGACGAGCAAAGCGACGAGAACGATTTCATATACTCCGCCGCGGCCAGGATATACGTCATGTCGCACTTGCTGGAACCGCTCTCCACGAACGTGAGACCGGCACGGGGCCACCCACGCGAATCATTCAGCGTCGCGTACACCGTGCGCCCGAACTCGCCGGTATCGCCGACGCTCCCCTTGGTGGACACGCAGTAATGGTATTCGTGGCGGGGTTTGCCGCTGGCCGCCGCGGTCTGCTGCGCCTTCTCGAGAATCTCGCGCCGCTGCGCCTGCGAGAACGGCTTCGAGGGGTCATACCCGTTTGACTGTGCCTCGGAATTAGTGGATTTCGCGGTGGCCGACGATTTCGCGGAATCGCCGCCCTTCTGCTCCCCCGCAGACTGCGGCTGCGCTGTTGCACCTGGCTGCGCGATGGACGACCGCTCACCGCCCATGCCCGGCACGCGAAGTACGCTCGCCCGCACCGCAAGAACAAACAACACGAGCGCCAAAATCAACCCCGCACATACGGCAATGCGCCGGGCGCGGAACACCCGACGCATATCGTCACCACGCAACCGCTGCAACTTCAATCACTCCCAGCAACGTCATAGGTCAAGCCGCATCGCCCCGCGAAAGCGCGAGCACAAGGGCACACTTTTCGCAGGCGTCTCTCCCAGCATTGTATCCCGTCAGCCGTGGGGCCGCGCAACACGCGTGGCGTCACGCGAGCCCGCCAAGGCTCACGCGGTTCGCGCAAAAATCACGCGAAGAAGAACACGTACAGCCACGCGCCGACGATGGCGCCCACAATCGGAGCGACGACCGGAATCCACGCCTCTCCCCAACGCGAGGTGCCCTTGTTCGGAATCGGCAGAATCGCGTGCAGCAGACGCGGCATCAGGTCGCGAGCCGGATTCAGGCCGGGGCCGGTCGGGCCACCCATCGAGGTCACCAAGCCCCATACGATGAAGCCAACCACGATCGACGCGGCCGCCAAATCCTTCGAACCCCACGGCAGCATCAGGCAGCACAGCGCACCGAACACCAGCACCAGCGTGCCAAACATCTCGTTGAGGAAGTAGTTGATCTTGTCGTTGTCGGCGTCGGTCGTGCAGAACGTGCCGAGGATCGCTTCCGCGTCCTCGGTCTCCTTGTAGTGCGGGTAATACGTCAGGTACACGATGAACTGTCCCAGCAGTGCGCCGAGCAGCTGCGCCACGATGTACGGCAGCACGTCGCTCCACGGGAACAGCCCGTTGATCGCCTGGGCGAGGGTCATGGCCGGGTTGATGTGGGCGCCGGACACGCCGCCGAACATGAGCACCGGGAACATGACGCCGAAACCGTAGCCCATGGCGATGTTCAGCCATCCGGCGTGGTGGCCCTTCGTGTTCTTGAGTTCGACGTTGGCGACCGAGCCATTGCCGAAGATCATCAGGATGGCGGTGCCGAAGAACTCGGCAGCCAGCTTGGTAAAGAGGGAATATTCCACGGCTTCTTCTTTTCTCTCCACCGCATCGCAGACATGGCTGACTGCTCACGGTCTCTGGATGATTGGATTTCTTTCGTACTCCCGGCGACTCAATTTCGCTGGGTGCGAAAGCAAACGACGTGATTGTACACTTTACCCCTTGACGAACGGCGATACGGGCGGATTGGACGGCAGAATCCCCGGTGATTCACACCCTGCCCTGCCATGCACACTTGGGTGCAGTCATGTGGAACCCATTGGAATTACTCGCGACACGCCGTACGCGACATGACGATTTGCATCGCAGCGAGTTCCGAGTATAGTTGTCACTTGGCTCAAGAAATGACCAACGCCCCTGTAGCTCAGTTGGTTAGAGCAGCTGACTCTTAATCAGCGTGTCCAGGGTTCGAATCCCTGCGGGGGCACAAGCAAGGTCGGAATCGAAAGATTCTGACCTTTTTTGTTTTCGTCGAGAGGGTGCGCCCGAGTCAAATCACCCCTAATTCGCCGCTGGAAGCATGCCCCGCCCGGGTGATCCTCGCAATCCGCCCCTATCTGCGTTTCAAGGGGTTGATTCAGGCCGCGACGAACATCTATCTGCGTTTCAGGGGGTTGGTAGCAAAGTATAAACATCACGCAAACCGCATGATTTCAATGAGCAAATGCCCCATATACTCCGTGCATAGTGTTTTGGCCACCCCCTGAAACGCAGATAGATGTTCCCAGGCAGTGGAATCAACCCCTCGAAACGAAGATAGCAGCACATACATCGTGGAATCACGCCGGGCAAGGCCAAAATAGACGAAGATGCCGGTCGAATGGGACAGCCATTTGACCGGCATCAATGCCATGCGTTGGCCCTGAGCCGCTCAGGGCCAACGCGACTCAGGAAATCCGCGCCTTAGATGTCGCGACGGCGGCGAACCGCCACAGACACGGCGCCCGTCGCAAGCAGGCCGATTGCGGCGATGGCAACGACGGACACCAAGGTGCCAGTCGCGGACAGGCCCGGCTTCTTGTTGCCTTGGTCGTCCTTATCACCGTCCTTGTCGGGCTCCTTGTCGGGCTCCTTGTCGCCGTCCGGATCCTTGTCGCCAGACTCGACGGGCGTCTCGCCGGACTTCTCCTTGACGGTGGCCACACGGGTCACGGACGCCTCGCTACCGGCCGCATCGCTCACCGTGTACACCAACGTGTACGCGCCGGGCTTGCTCGTGTCCACCATGTCACCGGACACCTTCACGGCACCGGTCACATCACCGTCCACATCATCAACCGCCTTCACACCCGCCATCGGATCAAACGACGCACCGAACTCCACGGCCACGTCATCCGCACCGGAAATCACCGGCGGCACGGTGTCGACCGGCTCGGCCTCCTTCACCGTCAACTCGAGCGTGGCGGTAAGCGAGGTATCGGCGGCGTACGTCACCGTGAGGGTCTTTTCGCCGGCGGTCGACGAGTCGAACTCGGAGACCGTGTATTCACCCTCGCCGAGCTCGGCGGCGGTGGTGCCGTCAGACATCGTGGCGGTGACGACCATGCCGCTCAGGTCGAGCGCGTCGCCGATGGCGTATTCGGTCTTGGTCGGCTGAGTGGTCACGGCGATCGACGCGACGTCGGACACGGCCGCGGAGTCCTCGACGAGCGTGACGTTGTCGATGTACGCGAACGAGCCGGAGGCCAGATCGGTCTGCGAGATGGCGACCCACAGCGCGGCATACGGGTCCACGTCGAGCGGCACGATGAACGACCCGCTGTAGTGATTTTTGCCGCCTTCCTTGCTTTCGGCGTCCACGGTCTCGCTCAGCACGGTCTTGCGGTACTGGCTGAACGAGCTGACGGCGCCAAGCGACGCGAGGTTGGACTTGACCTGCACCTTGAACGCGGACAGGGTGTCGTCGTTGCTCTTGCCGAGCGTCGCCCACAGGCCGAGACGGTACGTCTTGCCCGGCGTCGCGGACAGCGTGCGCTGGTTGATGGTGTCGCCCTTGTACGGGGTGAGCTGTTCGCCGAGTTTCGCCGCGTACTCGCCGGAGACTACGGCGTCGGCCTGGTTCAGTTCGGACTTCGGGCGCCGAGTGGCACCGCCGGTGTCGTTGTTCTTCGTGTTGTCGGCGTTGCCGAGCGTCCACGGCGATGCCACGGCGCATGTATTTTTCGTAATCGGCCGCGTTCGCATCAGTGTTGGTGACTTCGAAGCCCTGCACTGTGATGTATTCGGAGTTCTTCAGCAGGATGGTCTCGCTGACGCCCGCACCGGCGATGATGGGCGCGGCGCCTTCGCCGTATGCTCCGATGGTGATGGGCGCGTCCTTGGCGCCTTTGGCGTTGATGACGCGCAGGCCGGTCTTGACCGAGGCGCCGTCGATGGTCTGGGTCGCGCTGGTGCAGGTGGCGCCGGCCTTGAGCAGCAGGGACTCACCGGCTTTGAGGGTGATGCCGTTCGCCGCTGTCAACGAGTTGAACGGGGCTGGCTTGGCTTCCGCGTCTTGAGAACGCCCATCCTCGCAGCAAATCATTCTCATTAAGAAAGGTGCGAGCCCGCCGCAACTCCAAATGAACATCAATGTCCGCAAATCCTTGGAAAACAGCGTTTTCTCATATTGTTCACTTGTGCGTAAATGTTCGCAATCCTCGCACCTTCCTTATTGAGAATCATTCGCTGCGACTTGGAACAATACAAAAAGCCCCTCGCCGCGCGGAGCGGCGGAGGGGCTGATGCTTAAGCTCAGACGATAATCTGTCTGATGGGCCGGAGTTACTCGGCGACGACCTTCACGAAGAAGGAGGCGGTGATCTCCGGGTGCAGGGCGGCCTTAGCCGGGAAGTCGCCGGTGGTCTTGATCGGCTCGACCTCGATGGCCTTCGGGTTGACCGCGGCCTTGTCGGAGAGAGCCAGCGCGATCTGCTCGGCGGTGACGCTACCGAACAGCTTGCCGGACTCGGAAACCTTGGCAGCGATCTCGACGGTAGTGCCCTCGATGGCGGCCTTGGCGGCGACGGCATCCTCGCGGGTGGCGACGGCCTTGGCCAGGCGAGCGCGCTTCATCTGCACGATCTGAGCTTCGGCGCCCTTGGTCCACGCGAAGGCGAGGCCCTGCGGGATCAGGTAGTTGCGGGCGTAGCCGGAGCGGACGGCGACGACATCGCCGGAGTGGCCCAGGTTGGCAACGGTCTGGGTGAGAATAACCTTGGATTCAGCCATTTCCTATCCTCCCTAACTCAGCGACCGGTGGTGGCGTACGGCAGCAGGGCCATCTCGCGGGCGTTCTTGATCGCCTTGGAGAGCTCGCGCTGTTCCTGCACGGTCACGCCGGTGATACGGCGGGAACGAATCTTGCCGCGATCGGAGATGAACTTGCGCAGCAGCGCGACGTCCTTGTAATCGATCTCGGTGACCTTGGCGGCCTTCAGCGGATTCGGCTTCTTCTTGAACGGCTTGACCGGCGGTTGCGGCCTCTTACGTGACATGATGTTCTCCTTGAAAATTACGATTGAATGCTTGCTTCTGGATTGTTACGTGCGTCGCGCGGCTTCATATGGCCGCGGACGGGCATCAGAACTCGGGTTCCTGCGAATCGCCACCGAAATCGGACGAGCCGCCGAACGAACCGAAGGACGAGCCGGCATCGCCGGACGTGCCCCACGGATCGGTCGCGGGCGCGGCGCTCTGGCCGGCGTTGCCCGCAGCGGACGCGCCACCCTGGTAGCCGCCATTGCCGCCACCCTGATAGCCACCGCTGAAGCCGCCATTGCCACGGCCACCCTGGTAGCCGCCGGCGTTGCCGCCGAAACCGCCGCCATTGCCCTGACCGGCGTTGAATCCGCCATTGCCGCCATTGCCGCGGCCGGCGAATCCGCCTTGGCCGTTGCCGCTGGACGTGCGCGTGACCTGCGCGGTCGCGTAACGCAGCGACGGGCCGATCTCATCAATCGTCATCTCGATGACGGTGCGGTTCGAGCCGTCCTGCGCCTGATACGAGCGCTGCTGGAGACGCCCCTGCGCGATGACACGCATGCCTTTGGACAGCGTGCTGGCGCAATGCTCGGCGAGATCGCGCCAGGCGGAGCAGCGCATGAACAGCGCATTGCCGTCCTCGAACTGCCCGGTGTTGCGATTGTAGGTACGCGCGGTAGAGGCGATGGTGAAACTGGCGACGGAAGCGCCGTTTCCCGTGGTCCTCAATTCGGGATCTGCCGTGAGGTTGCCCACCACGGTGATGATGGTTTCGCCTGCCATGACTTACCTTCTTACCTTTGGTTCAGCGAGTCGCGAACAATCAGAAACTCATACGGCTTACTTGGCGTCTTTACGAAGAATCTTCGTGCGGACGACGGATTCGTTCAGGTTGAGCACACGATCGAGCTCGGCGCTGACCTCGGGAGTGGTCGTGTAGTTGACCACCACGTAGTTGCCTTCGGTCTTGCCGTCAATCTCGTAAGCGAGCTTGCGACGTCCCCAAATATCGGTGTTCTCGACGGAACCACCTTCCTTGGTGACGAGCTCCAGATACTGCTCGGTCAACTTCTTCAGACCGCGCTCATCCAGCTCAGGATCGGCAATGAACATCAGTTCGTACTTATGCGCAGACATCACCCACCTCCTTCGGACTAGTCGGCCATGGACGATCCATGGCAGGAGTGTGTATACGCGCTGCTGAAAACAGCAACTTCTCTAAGCTACGCCATGCCCGCGACAGCTTGCGGGGGCTGTCGCGAAGCGACTGGGGGTAATCCGTCCTATTGCAAATCCACGACCGCGCAATCCGCGGCACCATAGCCGTTCGACTTGCACCATGCGTCGCCGGCCTTCACCGAGTCGACCGTATCACCCGACAGGATCACGTAATACGCGGTCGAAGCGTCGGCCTTCGTGTACGTCGGGTAATCGCCGGACCAGATCAGGATCGCGTTCTTGTGCTTGATGCGCTGCTGCAGGAACTGCTCGTAGATGTCCACGTAATGCCAGGTCTTGCCGTCGGCCTTCATGTCGTTTTTCTTGCTGGACAGCTGCGTGGTGTAGGTGGTGTAGAAGCGGGATGCGGCGGATTCGTCATGCTTGAGCTGCCAGCTCAACGCAAGCTGCGCGTACCGCTCGGCGTCCTCGCTGTCGACGTCGGAGCCTGCCAACGCGTCGCCGTCCGCACTGCCCGCCTCGCCGGTGCCGCTCTGACCGGTCTGCAGGATGACCTCGGTGCTGCCGGTCTCGATCTGGTCGTACGGGCGCCAGTACTGCCTCGTGGTGAATTCGAGCGCGACGTTGGCCGTCTCGCCATTGAACTTGACCGGCTGCTTGGAGAAGTCGAAGATGGCCGAGGCGATGACATTGCCATCATCGTCCTTGATGCTGACCTTGACGTCGGATTCCTTGAACTCCGCCGTGTCGCCGTCCTTCGTCGACGCGCAGTTGGAGGTGAGCTGCAGCTGCGCGACGAGATTGGTGTCGCTGTGGTCGACGGAACTCAGCTCGGCATCGGGCGCAGCGGTGCAGGGCTTGTCGTCTTTCGCGGCCTTGCTGTCGCCGGACTTGGTCTTGCCGCTCTGCTGGGATGTCGACTGCGTCCGAGCCGATTGGGTGCCGGAATCACGCAGCATGAACCACCAGACGCCGAATCCGGCGGCAAGCGCCACGACGAGTACGGCGATGATGATGCCGACGATCAGCGCGGTCTTCTTCTTGCCCTTGCCGGCGGACTCTCCAGGCCGTGACGGTTGGACTGGCGGCTGCACGGCCTGCGGCGGGAATACGGCACCGGGCTGGGCGGCACCGTATTGCCCCGCGTACTGCTGAACAGCCTGATAAGGCTGTGCAGCAGGCACCGGCTGGGCGGTCGGCACCGGCTGCGCAGGCTGCGGGCCGGCGGACAGCTCGGCACCGCACTGCTGGCAGAACCGCATGCCGGGTTCCGACTGCTGACCGCACACCGGGCACACGGGACCCGCCTGCACGGCTACGGGCGCCCCGCAGTTCTCGCAGAATCTATCGCCCTCAACGACATTCGCACCACAACGGGAACACCGCATAATCTCTCCTCATGACTATCCTGCGCTCAACGTTACACTGCATGACAGCATTCCCCTGCAAATATACTGCGATACGGACCCAGAATGACGTCCGCAACCATTTGATCGAGATGTCTTTCAGATATTAAAATTAAAGATCGATGAAATTTCGAAGAGGAGATTATCATGCAGATCGGAGTAAGAATGGGACATATTCCGGCATCCCGCCGTACGGTGACGATGGCCATCGCCGTCATCGCCGTCATTACGCTTTCCATTGCGATGCTGTGCGGATGCGGCACGGCACGGAACACGAACCAAGCAACGGATTCCGGCTCGGGCGGGAAACGTCTCGCCTCATCTTTGCAGGCTTATGCGACGCAGCTGCTCGGCCAGGACTCCGGAATGGACCCCGCGCAGAAAGCGACACTGCGCAAGGCCGCGACAAGCGGCAAAATAAGTCTGTCCGATTACAAGGCCGCATGGAGCCGATACATCACGTGCGTCCAAGACAAGGGCTATCCGAGGCCGACACTGAAAACTTACTCCAACGGCATCCAGCAGCCGCAGGGAGACGTACTTCCTTCAGATAAAGCCGATGACCTTGACTACATCCAAAAAAGGCCAAGGACTTGAACGCGTGTGGAATCGCCACCGTGGATTCGGTGGACGCGTTGTATATGGCACAAGTCGGCAATCCCAATCTGTATGCGTCTCATGAGGAGGGGGCAGTCGATTGCCTTAAGCGCGCCGGGCTGGTGCCGAAATTCTACACCGTCGAACAATACGAGAAGGAGGAGAACGCAATGGGTCATGCCGCTCCCGGAGAGACCGTCAACACGACGTATGACATGAAGAAACCGGAAGTGCTGGCATGCCTCGCCGCCAATGGCAACGTATTCATGGACAGATGACGCCACAGGCACAGAGAATGCATTGGCATGTTTTCGCCCCTATCGGATTCGGATTACCTGCCCGATGGGGGGCGAAAACATGCCTTATATACCCCGCCCAGATACCGCGAATAAGCTGCTGAAGATGGCGCGGCAACTGTACAATAAGGAGGGAAGAGCAAACCAAGAAAGGGGCTTGTTATGATATGTCCTCACTGCGGCGCCACGCTGTCCAGCGCCGCACGATTCTGCACGCAATGCGGGCAGACGCTCGCGGTCGCAGCAGCAAACAGCAACGACAACGTCGAAGATTCGACCGTGCTCAGCTCCGCCCCACACGGCACCGCAGCCGCGCCTCAGCCGGAAGCACCCGCTCCCGTCGCCGCATTCCCTGAACCCGTACCGGCCCCGCAGGCCGCGGCACCGCAGCCCGAGCCGGCACCCGCATTCCCCGGCGCGAAACAGCCCGCGGCCGAGCCGGCCTTCCCGGCGGTTCCCGAACCAGTCCCCGCACAAGAAGCTCCTGCAGCTCCCGTCCCGGCGGCAGAAGTGCCAGTCGCCGCTCCGGCCGGAGAAGTTCCCGCAGCCGCACCTGTTGCGGCTGCAGCACCGGCTCCCGGCACTTTTGCTGCGCCCGCGCCTGGTGCTCCCGCCCCCGGCGCACCTGCCCCCGTTACCCCCGGCGCCCCGGTTCAGCCCGGCGCTCCGCAGCAGTTCGTCCCCAACCCGATGTTCAAGGAGCTGTTCTCCGCGCGTTCGCTGCAGACCGCCGCAATCAGCCTTGCCTTCGGCTTGATCGGCGCGATGGCGCTGGCCCTGATCGGCTCCATCTTCTTCTTGTCGGCCGGCTCATCATGGGCATCCAAGCTGAGCATGGTCCCCGTCCTGTCCGGCATGATGAGTGACGCCAGAGGTTCCGGCACGGTGACGCCGAACTTCTTCCAGTTCCTGATTCTGGTGATGGTTCTGGGCGTATCCGGTCAACTGTCGCCCAACATCACCGGAGGCAACCTCTCCCTGTCGTCCATCGGCGTGTCCGGCCATCTATGGATGCCTGTCGGTCTTTCCGGCGTGGCGCTGGTTCTCGGCACCGCGTTCGGCGCATACTGGTTCGCGCGTAAGTTCGCCATCCGGTTCAAGTGGACCGGCATCGTCAGCAGCGTCATCGTCGGCGTCGTGATGGGATTCGTCTATCTGATTCTCGCCGCGATCTTCCCGCTGACGCTGGGAGCCGGCAGCATGGGCGGCATTCAGGCCAAGGCCATCCTGACCGGCGTCTCCGCCCGTACGTATTTCATGACGCTGCTGCTCGCCGCGATCGGCGCGTTCTTCGGCTATCTGCTCGCCCAGTACGCCTCGGATTCCAACAACGTGTTCACCGCGGCTTGGAAGTGGGCTCACCGCACGCGCGGCTTCGTGCGCACGTTGCTTGACGCGGCGTTCATCTACGCGGTCGTGTTCACGGTGATCGGCTTCATTTGCCTGATCATGCTGTCTAGCAGCCTGCACAACGGCCAGATGTTCATGCTGTTCCCGATTCTGCTGCCGTACCTTTCGTTCCTGACGTTCGCGCTCGGCTCGTTCGGCGCGGTCGGCATCGACGTCCCCGGCTATGTCGCTAACCTGTCGCTGTTCGGCATCTCGAACCAGTACGGCGGCTCCATCAGCGCACCGTGGCAGCTGTGGCTGGTATTCGTGGTGTTCCTTATCACCACGTTCTACATTGCGTTGCGCGCCGCGGCCCGCAACATCTATGATCCGGCATATGCGGGATGGCAGCACTCGTGGAAGTCTCCGGTCGCCACGCTGGTGATCTGGCTGATCGTCACGTTCCTGTTCACGTCCGCGACGCTGGGTTACACCATGCAGTCCGATACCTCTGACGCGTCGCTGAACATCGCGGCATGGTACTTCCTCGTCGCGGCCGTATGGTCGTTCCTGATCGAGGTGGTGGCGCTGACATTTGGCCCGGCCATGGTGCTGTCGATGGGCGGCGCATGGAAGCTGTTCGTCGGCGGCACGGTCCGCCCGACGCCCGCCGAGGTCACCGCGTATGCGGCGGCATGCGGAGCGCACTTCGGTCGCTTCCCGTCACAGGTCGCCGCGGCCGCCGGCTACACCGGCCCGCAGCCGTCCTTCGGCGGACAGCCTGGCGCCGGCACCGGAGCGCCGACCGTGCCCACAGCTGGCATCCCGGTTCAGGGCGTTCCCGTTCAGGGCGCCCCGGTTCCCGGTGCTCCGGTTCAGGGGGTTCCCGCTGCCGGCGCCGACGCCGCGGCCTCTCAGGCCCAAGGTGGTGCCCCGAATGTCCAAGTTCCCGCCGGCGCTCCTGCCGCTCCTGCAGCTGCACCTGTCGTCCCCGTTCCGGTGGCTGCTCCCGCCGCCCCGGCTCCAGCCAAGGCCATGACCCCGCAGCAGAAGAAGCTGGCCATCATCATCAGCGCCATCGTCGGCGTGCTTGCCCTGCTCGGTATCGCTTACGCAGTGGTCAACTCCACCGTGTTCAGCGCCGATAACACCGCGAAGAGCTACCTGTCGGCCATCGCGTCCGGCGACTATGACAAGGCCAACGGCATCTCCGACCCGCAGGTCGCCAACGGCAAGCGCACACTGCTCACCAATGCGGCTTCCAAGGGCGACAAGACCACGATCAGCAACCAGCGCATCATCTCCGCCACCGACAACGCGGACGGCTCCCGCACGATGCAGATCTCGTACACGCTGGGCGGCAAGTCCATGACCGACACTCTGACGGTCGCGCCGAACGGATCCAAGTTCCTGATCTTCAAGAACTGGAACATCACGACGCCGCTGGTCAAGGAGATCTCCGTCTACGCGTCACCGGCCATCACCAACTTCACCGTCAACGGTGTCAAGGTCGGCGCGAAGAACGCCACAGCATCCGATTCCGGCACCTACACCTTCAAGGTGTATCCGGGCTCGTACACGGTGGAACCGGTCACGTCGAAGTATCTGACCGCGGATTCGACGACGCTGACCACCTCCTCCGAATCCTCCGCCTCGATCTCTGCCGAGCCGACCGACGCTCTGGCAGACGAGATCAACGCGAAGATCAAGGACAAGCTGGATACCTGCGCCAAGTCCACGGATGCACAGCCTGAAGGCTGCCCGTTCAGCATGTACGGTTCCGATGACGACTACCGCAACATCGCGTGGAACATCACCGAATACCCGACCGTCACCACTGATGACCTCAGCATCGACTCGGGCAGCTTCTACGTGTACGGCGGCGAAGCCAAGGTGGCGTACGAGTACAAGAACTATGACGACTCCTGGGAGCCGACGGACAGTTCCACCAGCTTCAGCATCAGCGGACAGTTCACGCTGGACGGCGACAAGCTGGACATCACGCTGGACGACGACTGATCGGAATGATTTCGCCCGGCACGGGGCACCTGCTGCGCGCACCGTGCCGTAAGTGGAAGAATCCGTGAGCATCGCAACCCGCCGTTCCTCTTGGGACGGCGGGTTCTTGTATATTGGATAAGGTTTGTGTACGGCAACGTATCACCACGGTGAACGGTAACGAAACTATCGACGGAAAGAGCGGAAAAACATGTCGGCGATCCTTGAGGGCACACCCGATAAGCGACTGGCCTTGGTGACGGGCCGCGCATATCCTGAGCTTGCCAATGAAGTGGCTCAATATCTCGGCATCAACGTGCTGCCCACCACCGCATACGACTTCGCCAACAGTGAGATGTATGTGCGGTTCGCGGAGCCGGTTCGAGGCGCCGACGTGTTCGTGCTGCAGTGCCACACCAACCCGATCAACAAGTGGGTGATGGAGCAACTGCTGATGATCGACGCCCTCAAGCGCGCCTCCGCCAAGTCCATCACCGTCGTGGCACCGTTCCTCGGCTACTCCCGTCAGGACAAGAAACATCAGGGCCGCGAGCCAATCACCGCCCGCCTGATGTTCGACCTGTTCCGCACCGCGGGGGCGAATCGTCTGGTCACCGTCGACCTGCATGCCGCGCAGGAGCAGGGCTTCTTCGACGGCCCGGTCGACCATTTGACCGCCATGCCTGTGCTGATCGACTACGTGCGCAGCCACGTGCCTATGGACAAGGCGACGATCGTCTCCCCCGACGCCGGCCGCATCAAGGTTTCCGAGCAGTGGGCCGCCAAGCTGGGCGGGCTCCCGCTCGCGTTCATCCACAAGACTCGCGACATCACGCGCCCGAACCATGCCGAAGCGCATGGCATCATCGGCGACGTGCAGGGTCGCGACTGCGTGGTGGTGGACGACATGATCGACACCGCCGGCACAATCTGCGAGGCCGTACGCACGTTGCGCAACTCCGGCGCCGCCTCGGTGACTCTGGTCGCCACGCATGGTCTGCTGTCTGGCCCGGCCGTGGAGCGCCTGCGCGATTGCGGCGCCCGCGAAATCATCCTGATGGACACTGTGCCAGTGCCGCAGGAGAAGCGCCTGGATAACATGACCGTGCTGTCGGTGGCACCGCTGCTGGCCGCAGGCATCCGCTCCGTCTTCGAGGAAGGCTCCATGGCGACACTGTTGGAGGGCCTGCCGGAGGACATGCGCCCGAGAAACATCTACGCCTGAAATATAAAACAAGGGACTACATATTTGCCCCCGCTGGCGGGGGCAAAATGACGCGGTCCTGACCATCCATAACGGATTGAACACAAAAAAAGGGAGGCCGCCACAGGGCGACCTCCCTTTTTCTATTTACTTATATCATTCGGCGCGCTTGCGGGCGATGAACACCGCGCCAGCGGCGGCGACCAGCATCATGCCGGCCATGCCGATGACGGCGACGTTCGCACCCGTCTTGGAGATGGCGTTGCCGTTGGCATCGGCCTTCTCCAGTGCGGCGATCGCGTCGGCGAGGGCCTTCTGCGCGGCGTCGATGTCAGCCTGGGTGGCGTTGTCATCGGCGAGGACGCTCTGGGCCTTGGCGAGGGCGTCACGCACGGCCTGGGCGGACTTCTTCGTGTAACCGCTCAGATCCAGGGCCTTGGCCTGATCGATGGTGGCCTGCAACTTGCTCTTGTCGGTCGTCTCCGGGTTCGGAGTCGGCTTGGAGGAGGCGGGCTTCAGGGCCTTCATCGCGGCGTTCAGCGCGTTGTACGCGGCATCGACGTCAGCCTTGGTGGCGTTCGCATTGTTCAGGACGGCCTTGGCGGCATCCAGAGCCTTCTTGAACGCGGCCCACGAATCCTTGGTGTACGCGGATTCCTTGAGCTTCTCGGCATCGGCGACCAGGCCGGCGAGCTTGGAGGTGTCCACGCGCTCTTCCAGAGCGGCGATGGCATCCTTCAGGTTCTGGTAGGCGAGAGCCACGTCGTGCGCGGTGGCGTTCTCGTCGTCCAGCACCTTCTTGGCGGCGTCGCGCTTGGCGACGAGCACCTTCCAGGTGTCGGCGGTGTAGGTGGCCTCGGTCAGGGCGGAAGCGTCATCGTACAGATTCTGCAGATCGCACTTGTTGACCTTGACCTCGGTGCTCGGCACGTTGCGAACCGTGGTGACACGCAGCTCGGCAGCGGAGGCGTACGTGTTCACCTCGCCCGCGGACTGTCCCGCGGTTTCGAGAGCGGTGATGCGCACCTTGGTGACGTTCTTGACCGCGTCGAACTTGACCTTCTGCCAGACACCGCTGGTCGTGGTGAACGTGCCATTGGTGACGACGTCCTTGGTGGTGCCGTCGGACAGCGTCAGCGTAATCTTGTACTTCTTGATCTTGCCGTTCGCGTTCGCGCCGCCACTGCGGGCCATGTAGCGCAGACCGTCGATGGTCGTCGGCTCGTTCAGGTTGAACTGATACCAGGCGGTACCGGCGGACACTGCGTTGGCGCTCCAGGAGGTATGCCAGTGGGTGCCGGCATTGCCGTCCTGGGCGAGGCTTGCCGGGCCCTCATTGCCGCCCGACAGTGCCTGCTGGCTGCCCGCCTCGACGGTGTAAGCGTCGGTCGCCACGTCGTACGCATCGTTCGAGTCGTCGCCCGGTGCGTTCTTCATGTACTCGGCCAGCGCCACAGCCTTGTTGTAGGCGGTGGTGTAGTCGGGCTTATCCTTGGCGATGAGCGCCTCGATCTCGGCCACCGTGTTCACGTACGTGGTCCAGACTTCGGCGGAGTAGTCGCCGCTCTTGCCGTTGTAGGTGTCCTTGACTTCCTTGAGCTTCGCCTCGGCGTCGGCCTTGGTGTGCTCGGCGGATGCCACGTGCTCGACCTTCAGGTCATCGAGGACGAAGTCCTTGTAGCCACCGAAGTTGGCGGCGTGACTGGACGTGTTCTGCAGGTCGGGAGCGGTGGAGGTCGAGTAGATGCCGAACCAGCTGTCGCCGGTGATGGAACCGGTGATCTCGAACTCGGCCGTGCCATCCTCGCCCAGGGCCTTCTTCAGGTTGGTGAGCTTGACGGTGCTGGCGTTGTACTCGCCGTCACCGGTGGCGATGGCGTAGATGTCGTCGGAGCCGGACTGGTACTTGAACGACACCTTGTAGGTCTCGCCCGGTTCCAGCTTGACGTTCTGCGGGATCGTCTGGTAGATCAGCGTGCCCTTCTGGACCAGGCCGTTGGCCTTGACGGACCACTTGCCGTCGAGCACGTCGTCCATCTTCTTGACATCCCAGCCGGCCTGCGTGAACGGGTCATGCAGCTCGGACAGGTGGATACGGTTGTCCTCGACGCCTTCGGAGCCGGAGACCACGAACGGCCAGATGCCCTGGGCATTGTCCTCGAAGTCGTTGGTGAGCGTCTTCAGGGTGCCGTCAGCGTTGAGCGTCAGGCCCTTGTAACCGTTCTCAAGCACGCGCACGTCATCGAAGTACACATGGTCGGTGTTGTCGCATGCGCCGGAGTGCGAGAGCGTCACCTTGACGTCGCCGCTTTCCGGAGCCACGAACCACACGTACATGTTCTGGAAGTAGCTGCTGCCGCCTTCAGTGTTCGAGTACGTGTTGTGGCCGTACGCCTTGATGTAGTTCTTGGCGATCGACTTGCCGGTCTCGTTGGTGGCGAGGACCTTGGTGCCGTTGGTCACGGTGATCTTGGCCGGGGAGTTGGTGCGGTTGTCCACGCCCACGTAGATCGCGTAACGCTTGCCCGCGGTCAGGTCGGTGAGCTTCTGGGAGACCTTCACGTCACCGGTCAGGCGCAGCATGGCATTGTTGGTGCCTTCGACCTCGGCCTTGCCGGTGCCGGAGACGGCCCAGTTGTCCTTGAGGGTGTTCTGGCCGCCGTTGAAGCCGGCGTCCACGACGTGCATGCCTTCGCTCCACTTGACGGAGATCTGCTTCTCAGAGCCCTTGGTCACGACGTACGGGGTCTCGGCCTCGGCGGTCAGCGAGATCTTGCCGCCGGAGACGGCGACGGTCTTCTCGTTGGTCTTGCCCTGGTCGGTGAGCTGGTACACCTTGACGGAGGCGAGGTTCTGCCAATCCTTCGGCAGGGTCCACTCGGTGGTGCCGCCCTGGGTATTCCAGTGGTACAGCTTCTCATCGGAGGACTTGACGAGCTTGCCGGTGTTCACGTCCCACAGCCACGGCAGCAGGTAGGACTCAGTGCCCTTGACGGTGTTGCTGTTGCCCGGGGAGACCGCGCCGGACGCCACGGTGATGCCGTTGAGCGTGATGGTGCGGTTGCGGTACGCGGTGTTGTTGGTGTCGTTGGAGCCACGGGACAGGACGACGACGTTGCCGTGGTCGTCCTTCAGCGTGATCTGCTCGTTGCCGTTGTTGACGGAGGCATCCTTCACGGAGGTGGCGTCGAGCGGGCTGTTGACCCAGCGGACGACCTTGAAGTGCTGGATGAACTTGGTGGACACATCGTGCGTGTACAGGTTCCTGATGTACGCGGCGTAGTCGTTGCGTCCCTGCCAGCCTTCGAAGTCCTTCATGCTGTAGCCGCCGAGCAGCGGGGCGTTCGCGGCCTGGCCGTACGACGGGTAGTCGCCGACCCAGCTGTCCTTCTGGTGGTTGCGCAGGAAGCGCATGACCTGAGAATTCTCGCCCTTCATGCCGGCACCACCGTAGGTAAGGTCGGCGGCCCAGTGCTGGAAGGTTGCGTCATACTCGTTGCCGGCACCCCATTCGGTGGTCATACGCCAGCCGTTCTGGTTGATCATTTGGCTCATCTTGCGGGTTTCCCACGAGTCCTCGGCGCCGGAGGTGTTGTTGCCCCACACGTCGAGGTAGATGAAGTCCATGTTGTCGCCGACCTTGCTCTTGAGGTCAGCGAAGCGGGACTTGCGCATGCCGGAGGCGAGATCGTAGATGCCGTCGATGCCGACGCCCTGATCCAGCCAGTTCCAGCCGTAGCTCAGGCCGCCACTGGAGTTGCGACGCACCATGTCCTCGCTGAAGGCCTTGGCTTCCGGGTACATTTCGGACGCGTTGACGTGCACACCGAAGCGGGCGCCGTACTCGGTGCCCTTCTCCATCAGGGTGTTCATGTCCGCGGCGCCGCCGGCGCGGGTGTTGATGTCGCCGTAGTCCGGATGGCCGGAGTCGTGGCCTTCGTTGCCGTAGCCCTTGAGCAGCACGGACTGGCCGAGGCCGTCGGTGTTGAGGGCGACCTTCTTGACGTTGTCAAGCGTGGTCAGGAACGGGTTCTGCGCCTGGGAGCCGAAGTTCATGGCGATGCGCCATGCGACCAGCTCGGGCACTTCCTCGGACTTGTATGGGTTGTTCATGATGTCGCGGTATGCGATCGCGCCATCTTCCCAGTTGACCGTGCCGTCCTCGTTCTCGTCGCCGGCGATGGCGACGGCCATCTTCGGCATGTCGGTCTCTTCGACGGTGTAGGTGCGCTTCTTCGTGTCGGTCACGACGCGGTGGTAGTACCACGGCGCAGTGCCCAGACCGAAGGAGGTGGCCTTGCCGACCTTCTGGGTGGAGGTGAGCACGCGGGTGTTCCTCGCACCGCCGGCGACGGTGTTGCCGACGGTGGTGCCGTCGTGCTCGGAGTTGGACCACAGGCCGGCGCTCAGGCCATTGCCCGAGACGAAGCCGTAGGTGTAGTCGTTCGCATTGCTGACCGTGGTGTCGGCGGTGATGCCGAAGTTGGTGTCACCGGGCCTGGCAGTGTCGGACGACATGCGGGCGCCGGTGAACTGGGCGCCGTCCTGACCGGAGCGCACGGAGATGAGGCTCTGGTTCGGGAACGCAATCGTCTGGACCGGGTTCTCCTCGGCCTCGGTCTTGGCGTCATCCGCCTTGTTCACGATCTTGGTGACGTTGAGCTTGAGCGTATTGTCGACGACCTTGATCTGCACGGTGACGACCGCGTTGATCTTGTCGCCGCTCTTGACGTTCAGCGTGTACTGGGCCTCGGTCGCGCTGACCTTCTTGAAGGTCACGTCGGAGTCCTTCAGCGTCACGTCGGTGCCGTTGATGGTGATGACGCGCACGTCCTTCGGCTGGCCGTACATGATCTTGCCATCGAGCTTCTTCATCGTGTAGTCGTACACGGACGGGAAGTTCTTCTTCACGCGCACGTCCATGGCGGCGGTGGAGAGCGTCTCAGTGGCGACTTCGGCCGACTTGTTCAGCGTGATGTTGCCGACTGAGGCATTGCCATCGGCGACGGTGACAGTCTTGGTGGCGTCATCGTAGCCTTCGGCGGACACGGTCAGCGTGTAGTCGCCGGCGGCGAGGCCGGTGAGGGTGAAGGTGCCGTCCGCCGCGGTGGTGGCGGAGTTCTTGCCGGTGACGACTGCGGCGCCGGCGATGGCGGCGCCGCTGGCGTCGACGACCTTGCCGGTCACGTTGTGCTTGGCGACTTCACCCACGGTGAAGTTTTTGAAGTAGACATCAGTGACTTCGCTGGTGCCGGAGTAAGAGCCGGCCTTCATGGCGAGCTTGTTGGTCAGCGCGGTCATCGAGGAGTAATCCACATCGAACGCCTTCTGTCCGTCAATAGTCAGCGTGGCAACCTTGGCGGCAGTCCAGGAGACGTTGACGGTGATTTCAGCGTTCGCGGCAGGGGCAGCGACACGTGTGCCGCTGTAGTAAGCGCCATTGCCGCCGACATACTTCTGCCAGAACCAGCCCCCCTTGTCATAGCCCAGGAACAGGGCGTTGCCCGGATCCTTGTAGCCGAGGTAGAAGCCGAAACGGTTCGCGGAACCAGCCTGCGGGGACTTGACCTTGATGGAGAACTCTCCAGCCTGAGTCAGGTCAATCGTCTTGCCGCTAATGGCGACAGCCGGATAGCCACTGCTGCTGGTGGCATTGCCGTTGGCGGAGGTGGACTTGAAATGAGTCCATCCCGCATAATCGCCAGTGCCGGCTGCAAGAATTTCGCCGCCTTTGGCGGTGTTGCTGTCAATCGTCCAGCCGTTCACGGCAGCATCGTCCGCGACGGTGGCGACATCGTTGGCGTTCGCGTCATTGGAGCTAGCCGCTGAACGGAGCGCGAGAGTCTGCAAATCACTTGCAGAAAGCGGCGCGGCGGACGCTGTGCTGCCCACCCCCAGTGGGGCGACAGCGAGCGCAACCGCAAGGGCCACTGAAACCACTCGTTTTCTCATATTTCCTTACCTTCATCATGGAGCACTAAGGCTCAACCTTGAGCGGATACGCATGACGGAAGCCCGACACGCGCGTCTCAGTTTTCTATGATAACACTCTTAACAAAATACAAGAACGTGTGTTGTTAACATTATTATTTTCCAAGGAAAATAGAAATTTTCGCCATATACCAATGGGTATGCATGAAAAGACCTGCGCAAATCCTCTCAAAGAACAGTGATTTTTTCCCGTCGCGACAACACTGTCTCGCGGAAGTCTTCCGCTATTTGTTAACTTACCTTACTTATTGGAGCGCTGGAAGAGCCAACTGGCCGATGCGATGCTCACCGAAGGTGATTTGCGTTCATATGTTCGCGCCGGAACGACGACTCTGCGCACTTACGGACGCAAATGGGTCTGTTTGCGTCCGTAAGTGCGCGCACTTGTCGTTTCGGCGCACACTTACGGACGCTAATGCCCCCCAGTCGCTTCGCGACGGGGGGCATGCACTATATAAAAGGACTATTTGCTATCCGGAACGAACGACTCGAAGATGTGGCGGTCGAAATACTGGTCGCATTCGGCGAGTTCGTCCGCGCTGCGAACCGTCCACGACACCGGTATCGCGCCCATCCAGCGTGCGGCCCGCAGCTGCGGAGAGGGGCCGCCATGCCAGTCGAACGCCACGAAGTCCGGACGGGAGATCCAATCGAACGCCAACAGCCCGGCCAGCCACTCCTTGACCCCGGTACCGGTGAGCGACGCCGGCTCTGCCAACTGGCCGCGGCACACCTCCGGACGGTGCTCCTTGTACCAGTTGACCGCGCCCGGATGGAACGACTCGATCACATACGGGCCGTCATACGCCTGCAGCAGTTGGTCGCCCTTCTCCATCAGCTCGTCCGCCCGCTCGCCCCACGCGGCGTTGTCGGTGAACTTGTACTCCACGATCACCGGTACACGTCCCGCGATCACGCGCAGCACGTCGACGAACAGCGGCACGTGCTGGTAGTAGCCCTGCGGAGCGAACTGTGCGGCGGCCACCGGGTCGGCGACGGGCGCCGCCTCGGCATCCCCCGGCTTCGCGGGCGCGGGGAACAGCGGGATGCGCGACAGCTCCTCATACGTCAGGTCGGCGATCTTGCGCGGATCTCCGGCCACGCGCAACAGGTTATCGTCATGCACGACCACCACGCGGCCGTCCTTGGTGAGCTGCACGTCCAATTCGATGCCGAATCCGGCCTCACAGGCGGCGGCGAACGCAGCCAGCGAATTCTCCGGGGCGATCGAGCCGCTGAAGTCAGCGGTCCCGTATCCCGCGCGCAATGCGCAGCGACGCGCCAGCGCCACATACTCGCCGCTGTGCGCCGCATACTCCGGCGTCAGTCCCGATCCCGCGTCATGCAGGCCACGATGCGCATACCATACGTCCGGAACCGACGGCGCGAAATGACGCTGCTTGTCGCTGAACGAACGCGGCTTGATGGCCCAGACCGCGGCACCCGCGGCTACGGCTCCGGCAAGCACCAGCTTGCCTCCAACATGTTTTCCCATAGTGTTTCTCCTAACCGTGCCGTCGGTTTCTAGCGCAGCACGCCGTCGATCAGCTTGGTGATCAGCTCGGTATAGCCGATGCCGGTCGCCTCCCATGCCTTCGGATACATGGAGATCGGCGTGAAACCGGGCATCGTGTTGATCTCATTGACCATCACCTCGCCGTCCGGCGTCACGAACGTGTCCACGCGGCTCAGGCCGGCGCCATCCACCGCCTTGAACGCCTTGACCGCGGTCTCGCGCACCTGCTGCAGAGTCTCCTGAGGCAGATTCGCCGGCACCTCCACATGGCTCGCCGACGAATCCATGTACTTGCTGTCGAAGTCGTAGAACTGGTCGTCGCCGCTGTTGCGCTTGTCGAGCACGATCTCGCCCGGCCAGCTGGCCTGCGGCTCACTGCCGGCCTTCGGGCACAGCACCGCGCACTCGATCTCACGCGCGTCGATGCCCTGTTCGATCAGGATTCGCCAATCATGATGGCTCGCCTCGAACACAGCGGCGGCCAGCTCGGCGGCGTCACCGGCATGCTCCACCTTGGTCACGCCGAAGCTCGATCCGGCGCGGGACGGCTTGACGAACAGCGGGTACGCCAGTCCGGCCTCCTCGACCCGAGCGAGCAGACCATCGGCATCAGCGGCGAACCGCGACGCCGCGTCGAAGCCGCGCGCGTCCACGGTGATGCCGGGAGCGACCGGAATGCCGGCGGCGGCCAGCAGCACCTTCGTGTAATGCTTGTCCATGCACGCGGCGGACGCGAGCACGCCGCAACCGACGTACGGCACATCCATCATCTCCAGCAGACCCTGAATCGTGCCGTCCTCGCCATACGGGCCGTGCAGAACCGGCAGCACCGCGTCAACGTGCCCCAGCGAGCTCAGCGTGCCGTCGTCATTGCGGGCGAAGAAGCCATCCTGCCCGAGCGCCACGTCCAGCACGACGTCGCGCGAGCCGGGAGTCTTCTCGACGACCGGCAGACCGTCGGCCATATCCCATCCGCGCGGGTCCTCGCCGTCCACGATCCACTGGCCCTGCTTGGTGATGCCCACCGGCACCGGCTCGAACCGGTCGGTGTCAAGCGCGCGCAGCACGCCGGCAGTCGAAATGCAGGAAATCGAATGCTCGTCGGCCTTGCCGCCATACATCACCACAACGCGAATCTTGGCCGTTTCAGCCATGTTTTCCTCCCATGCCATGTTTTGCACATACTGGGTCATAGCCTAATACGTGCGATGGCGCACCGTCCCGTAACAATTCGCCTCTTGCAAAACCCGCCAAACTCAGCAGGGTGGGCACCGGTGATATTAGCTTTGCCGATGGCGCGAACCACCCCGTCTCGCTGCGGGGCATATGCTAACGCCCCCGCTGACGGGGGCTGTCGAGCGCAGCGAGACTGGGGGTGGTTAGTGCAGCCTACTCCTCGGTGATCTCGGTGCCGAGTAGTTCGGAGAGCATCTGCTGGCAGGATATGCCTTCGTTCAGCACGCGGCTCATCGCGTAGGCGAGCGGAGTCGGCACGTCGAGCTCGTCGCCGAGCGCGACCACGGCGTCGGTGGTCGGCACGCCCTCGGCGACGCCGTTGCTCGCCTTCGTGGCCTCCTCGACGCTCAGGCCCTTGCCCAGATTCGCGCCGAACGTGTAATTGCGGCTCAGGGGCGAGCCGCAGGTGGCGGTCAGATCGCCCACGCCGGCGAGACCGGCGAACGTCTTCGGATCGGCACCTGCGGCCTTGCCGAGCGCGGTCAGCTCCGCCAGTCCACGCGTCTCGATCATCGCGGCGGTGTTCTCGCCGTATCCGGCTCCACGGGCCATGCCGACTGCGAGCGCGACGACGTTCTTCAACGACCCGCACATCTCCAGTCCGATCACGTCGGAAGTGATGAACGCCTTGAAGTAACTGGTCGTGCAGGCGGACGCCACCTTGCGCGCATTGTCCAGATTCTCGCAGGCGACGACCGTGGCGGCCGGCTGACGGTCGGCGATCTCCTTGCTCAGGTTCGGTCCGGAAACCGCGGCGAAACGCTCAGCCGGCAGGTCGAGGGCCTCGCGGACCACTTCATCCATGCGCTTCTTGGTGTTCCGCTCGATGCCCTTCATCAGGCTGACGACGACGGCGGCATCGGGAATCAGGTCCTTGAACTCGGCGAGCGCCACGCGCGCGAACTGGGCGGCGATGGCGACGACGATGATATCGGCGTCCTTGACGGCCTGCGCCCGGTCGCCCGTGGCGGTCATGTTGTCGGGCAGCTTGGCGACGGACGGCAGACGAACGGCATTGTGGTGCCGGTCGCGGATGCCCTCCACGATTTCGGGCTCGATGGCCCACATCGTCACGTCATTGCCCGCGTCCGCCATCACCTGGCCAAAAGTGGTGCCCCATGCGCCGGCACCCAATACAGTACATTTCATAACCCACTACCCTACTCCAGCCCCGGATACGAGACCTCCATGCGCACGTCGCGCAGGTATGAACGCGCCCGCGCGGCATGGCGCTGCGCGGGCGTCTCGGATGTCCGCCGTGTTCGGGAATCAGTCGGTAACGCGGCTCATCGTACGGTAATCCCAGTAGCCGGAGGGAGCACGCTCGCCGCGGATCTCCGCCATGACCTGCGTCATGCGCACACGTACCCGGCGGGTCAGCTCGTCGGCGAGCTCCACGGGCGGCTCATCGCCCCACGACTCGCTGTCGACCAGCAGATCAGCGTAATCCAGCTGCGCGTCGTAGCACATGACGACGTTCTTGCGCGGCCACGGCCACCAGTGGTTGATGCTCGCCGCCCCCCACGTCACCGCGCAGAACAGCGGCACCTGGTATCCGAGCCGGCGCGATGCCTCCAGTGCGATCACGCCGACGCCGTTCTTCATGCTCATCGGCCATTTCTTCGGGTCGCGGGTCACCGTGCCCTCCGGCCAGACGGTCAGCGGGCGGCCGCTCGTCAGAATCTCGACCGAGGTCTCCTCGATGGCTCGTGCCTTGCCGGACCGGCGCTGAACCGGCTGCATGCCTACAATCTGGAACCACTTGCCGATCAGAGGCCAGTGCGCCATCTCGGCCTTCGCCATGTAGCGCGGGCGACGGCCCATGTGGAACAGCGACGCCATCGGCACGAACACGTCGAACATGGTCACATGCGTGGCCGCGGTGATGAACGGGCCGGTTTCAGGGATGTTGTCGAGCCCCCAGGCGTACGTCCTGCAGCTTGCGCGGAACACGACATCGACGCCCTTGAGCAGCCGTGAGGTGCCCTTGGGGTTCTGCGCGGCGATTTCGGCCTCGTTGATCGTGCGATCCGGGCCGGTCGGCAGGTCGTGCATCGGATCGACGAGCGTGTGCGCCTTGGCGAGCCTGCTCACTTGTGCATTGGACAGCGGCTTGACCGCGGAACGCGGTGACGGTTTTCCTTTGGATGCCATGAGAGCCATTGTACGTGCGTGGCATGTCGTGGCACAAATGGTGCCGGCAACGCAAAACGGCGGCCGGAAAACCGACCGCCGTTCATGCAAACAACGTCTGACGACTTACTGAAGCTTCTCCACCTGATGGAAGCCGAGTTCCACCGGCGTGTCGCGCCCGAAGATGGAAACCAGCACGGTGAGCTTCTGCGTGGTGGGTTCGACATCGGAGACGACGGCGGCCATCGTGGCGAACGGCCCGTCGATGACGGTGACCTGATCGCCGACGGCGTAGGACACCTCGACAACGCGCTTCTTGGCCGCGGCAGGCTTATCGCCGGCCTTCTTGAGCGCTTCGGAGGCGATCATCGGCGCCAGCATGGCGACGACTTCCTTGCGGGACAGCGGCGCCGGATCCTTGGTCGGGCCGACGAAGCCGGTCACGCCTTCGGTCTCGCGCACGATACGACGGGCATCCTCGTCGGGCCACATGCGGATGAGCACGTAGCCGGGAATGCGGACGCGGGTGATGACCTTCTTGCCCTTGTCGGTGTGCTTGTCGACTTCCTCCATCGGCACTTCGATCTGGAAGATCTTGTCTTCCAGGCCAAAGCTGGTGACACGGGATTCGACGTTCGTCTTCACGCGCTTCTCGTAACCGGAATAGGTGTGGAGCACATACCACTTGCCTTCCAGGGTGCGCAACGACTTTGAGAACTCCTCAACGGCCTTTGCGCCCGCGTCGAGTTCTTCGGATTCCTGCTCGTCGGCGTCGCCGGACACTTCCGCATCGTTTTCGGCGGTGCCGGATTCAACGGTGTCATCAGCCGCGACGGGCTGTTCTTCGGCATTGTCATTGATGGAATCAACCGCCGCGTCCGCAACCGGATCGGCTTCAACGGCCGTGTCGGCCGAATCGGGAAGATCCGCCAGTGCGTCGAGGTTATCGAGATTCACTTCATCAGTCATGCGTAACTTTCACCTTCAGGGTCGATGGATCAGCCGAACACCCACAGCACGAGCTTGACCAGACCGAAATCCATGCCCGTGACGAGGAGCATCAGCAACACGACAAAGATGAACACGCCAAGAGACCAGAAGAACAGTTCCTTCGCAGTGGGGGTGACCACCTTGCGAAGCTCATCGATAATCTGCTTGATGAACAGGCCGATGCGCATGAATACATTCGGCTTGACCGCTTTCTCCGCCTTGCTTGCCTTCGCCATGTTCATCCTTTGTGTGTTGGTTGCAAATACTTGGCAGGGAAGGCGGGACTCGAACCCACAACCTACGGTTTTGGAGACCGTTGCGCTACCAATTGCGCCACTTCCCTAGGTGAACTTTGCCCACTGTACGCGGCACGCAAGACTACGTGTCCGTTACTTGGCAAAACCGCCAAGAGGCCATACTAGCGGGTATTGCCGATTTCGTCCAATCGCGTGTCTCGACCGGCGCGTAATCGGTGTGCCGCGGCGTGCGCGGCAGGTACCGCGCACGACCTCTTGCAACGGTTTCAGCCGACCCAGCGGCGGAACCGGCGCATGCCCTCGGCGAGCTGGTCATCGGCCAGCGCATACGAGAAACGCAGGTATCCGGGGGCGCCGAACGCCTCGCCCGGAACCGCGGCGACATGGGCCTCGTCCAGCAGCGCCGCGGCGAGTTCGGAAGACGTGTTCACGACGGTGCCGTTCTCGCCGAGCGGCTTGTCCAGCAGGCCGGTCACATCGGGGAACGCATAGAACGCACCGGTGGGCGTCGGGCAGTGGACGCCGGGGATATCGTTCAGGGCAGCGACAATGGCCTTGCGGCGGGCGTCGAATGCCTCGCGCATCATATGCACCTCGTCGAGCGAACCCGCGACGGCGGCGAGCGCCGCTCGCTGCGGAACGTTGGAAACGTTGGAGCTCAAATGGCCCTGCAGCTTGGCGACGGCCTTGGCGACGGGCGCGGGGGCGACCATCCAGCCAACTCGCCAGCCGGGCATCGCGTAGGTCTTGGCGACGCCGTTGAGCACCAGCAGCTGGTCGCGGCATTCGGGGACCTCGACGCCGACGTATGCGGTCTTGGCACCGTCATAGTTGAGGTGCTCGTAGATCTCGTCGGAGATGACCCACACGTGGTGCTCCACGGCCCACTCGCCGATCGCGCGGATCGTCTCGCGACTCCACACGGCACCGGTCGGGTTGTTCGGGGAGGTGATGATGATGGCCTTCGTGCGCTCGGTCCGAGCGGCCTCGATGGCGGCGATGTCGGGCTCGAAACCACGGCCGGCGCCGGCGAACACCTCGACCGGTTTGCCGCCGGCCAGCTTGACGGCCTCCGGATAGCTCGTCCAGAACGGCGTGGGAATGATGACCTCGTCGCCGTCATTGAGCAGCACCTGGAAGGATTCGTACACGGCCTGCTTGCCGCCGTTGGTCACCACGACCTGATCGGCGGTCACCTCGTAGCCGGAGTCACGCAGCACCTTGGCCGCAATCGCCTCGCGCAGCTCAGGCAAGCCGGCGGTGGGCGTGTACTTGTAGTTGCGCGGGTCGTTGCACGCCTTGACGGCGGCATCCACGACATCCGCGGGAGTCGGGAAATCGGGTTCGCCCGCGCCGAAGCCAATCACGTCGATGCCGGCGGCCTTCATCGCCTTCGCCTTAGAATCGACGGCAAGAGTCGCGCTCGGTGCCACATTGTTGATACGGTCGGAAAAAGTCTGCCAGTCAGCCATAGTCATGCCATCCATGCTAAACCCAGAGCACGAAAAACAACAGACCCCGACTACGCCCGGCACGGCGGCTCTCGTTGCGCGGCGAATCAGACCAGCACGAGATTGTCGCGGTGCACTACGGGGTGAGCGAACTCGTCGCCCAGGAACCGCCTGAGCTGCGCGGTGTTGCGGCCGAGCATCTGCGGGATCTCCTCGGAGTCGAAGCCCGCGAGCCCGCGAGCCAGATGCGCGCCCGCCTCGTCATCAATCCACACCGGGTCGCCGGCGGAGAATTCGCCGTGAACCTCCACGACGCCGGCGGCGAGCAGACTCGCGCGCCCGCCTCGAACCGCCTTGGCCGCACCGGCATCCGCCACCAAGGCTCCACGCGGGTCGGACGCGAAGCCGATCCACAGCCGACGCGATGAACCGCGGTGCTTCACCGGCGCGAACACCGTGCCGACCGGATCGCCCATCAGCGCCGGGCCGGTGTTCGTCGCGCTCGTCAGCACGGCGGGAATGCCCGACACGGCCGCCACGCGGGCGGCATCCAGTTTGGTGACCATGCCGCCCGTGCCGACCCCGGACGACGAACCGGCGACCTGCACGTCGCCGATAGTGTCGATCACATTCGGCACAAAGCCGATGCGGTGGGCGCCCGGCGTGCTCGGCGGAGCTGTATACAGGCCGTCCACATCCGTGAGCAGCACCAGCGCATCGGCCCGGACGAGGTTTGCCACCAGTGCCGAAAGCCGGTCGTTGTCGCCGAAACGGATCTCGTTGCTCGCCAGCGAATCGTTCTCGTTGACGATCGGCACCACGCCGAGTTCCAGCAGACGGTTCAGCGTGCGCTGCACGTTGCGGTACTGGACCGCGCGGATCGTGTCTTCGGCAGTGATCAGAATCTGGCCGACCCGAACGCCGAAACGACCGAACGCGGCCTCATACTGCGCCATCAGCAGCCCCTGGCCGACCGCGGCGACGGCCTGCTGCGTCGCCACGTCACTCGGACGGCTCTCGAAGCCGAGCGGGCCGAAACCCGCGGCGATGGCGCCCGACGACACCAGCACCACGCGGGCGCCCTGCGCCGAGGCGGCGGACAGCGCGGCCACCAGGGAGTTCAGCTTCTTGACATCCAGATGCCCGGACGGCTGCGTCAACGAGCTCGAACCGACTTTGACGACCATGGTCCGTGCGCCTGCGATGGCGCGGCGCACATCCGATTCAGTGACGGACAACACGCACTCCCTTCCCGATTACGTATATCTTGAATCATCGCAGACGCCGGTGTCATAGGACGCCGCCGTTCCACGCTGCGGCCGCCGCGCTGGTGGAACCGCAGACGAATGTGCCAGCCATCCTCAGTCGCTCCGCGCCAGCCCCGCGGGCGGGGGCTGGCAGCGAAGCTGACTGGGGGTGGTCAGGTGTCAGGCCAGACCGCCGTCATTCTCGTCGCCGTCCTCGCCGCGACCGAACAGGCTCTGCTCGTCGTGACGGTCGTCGTCAACGCTCGGATCGGCCCAGTGACCGGCCTGACGTTCGGCCATCATGGCCTCGCGCACCGCGGCCTTGGCGTCCATCATCTCGTGGTACTGACGACGACGCTCCGCATTGGTACGGCGACGGCCGCCCGGCTCCTGATCCTCAAGACGCAGATCGCGGCCGCGGGCACCCAGCTGAGCGCCGTCAAGCATCTCCGCGCCGGCGGCGATGGTCGGATCCCAATCAAACGACACGGCACGCTGCCCCTTGCCGATACGCACCTCGTCACCCGGCTTCGCTCCCAGCCGGCGCAGCTCGTCCTCGACGCCAAGCTTGGCGAGTCGGTCGGCCAGATAGCCGACGGCCTCGTCATTGTCGAAATTGGTCTGCACCACCCAACGTTCGGGCTTCACGCCGGTCACCTCGTACCAGAAAACGCCATCGCCCTCCTTGCGGGCCACGGCGAAATCGGCAGTGCCGTTCGCAGCCGCACGGCGACGATTCGACCGGTTCTCCAACGGATTGATGACGACGCGCGCCTCCTCCTCGGCCTGCTCGCGGCTGGCGACCTCCTGCCGCATGTCGGCGACCATGGCCGCCAGCGCAAAGTTCAGCTCCTTCAGCCCCTCATGAGAAGCCGTGGAGATCTCGAACACCTTCAATCCCATACGTTCGAAGTCCGGGCGCACGAAATCGGCGAGCTCCTTGGCCTCCGGCACATCCACCTTGTTGAGCACGATGATGCGCGGGCGTTCCGGAATCGGGATGGCGCCCAGCGGCAGTTCCAGCTTGTCGGCGTATTCGGCGAGCTCATGCTCCAGCGCATGGTAGTCGGAAACCGGGTCGCGGCCAGGCTCCAGCGTCGCGCAGTCGATGACGTGGGCGATGATCTCCGTGCGCTCGATGTGGCGCAGGAACTCCAGTCCCAGACCCTTGCCCTGCGATGCGCCGGGAATCAGGCCGGGCACGTCGGCGATGGTATAGCGGTGGTCGCCTGCGACGACGACACCCAGGTTAGGCACCAGCGTGGTGAACGGGTAGTCGGCGATCTTCGGCTTGGCGGCGCTCATCGCGGCGATCAGGCTCGACTTGCCGGCCGACGGGAAGCCCACCAGCGCTACATCGGCGATGGATTTGAGCTCCAGGATCACGTCACGTTCCTCGCCCGGTTCGCCCAGCAGAGCGAAACCCGGAGCGCGGCGGGTCTTGTTGGCCAGCGCCGCGTTGCCCAGACCGCCCGCGCCGCCCGCAGCCGCGACAAACTTGTCGCCGTTATGGCGCAGATCAGCCAGCTGCTCGCCCGGACGCTTGGGACGGCCTTGAGCGCCGACCGCGGCGAAGATCACAGTGCCGAGCGGCACCGGCAGGATCAGGTCGGCGCCCTTGGAGCCGTCCTTGACGTCGCCCAGACCCATCGTGCCGTCGCCGGCGTTGCGATGCGGCATGAACCGGTAGTCCAGCAGGCTGGTGGCATTCGTGTCGGCCACGAACACCACGGAACCACCGTTGCCGCCGTTGCCGCCGTTCGGGCCTGCCAACGGCTTGTACTTCTCGCGCCTGATGCCGGCGGATCCATTGCCGCCGTCGCCGCCCTTGACATGAACGGTCACTCTATCCACAAAATCACTCATAACGCTCTACCTTACCTTGACCCCCGGTTCTCCCCAGGTTCGCTCGCTCCGCCCGCAGCGGAGCAGCCCCGGTCGCTCTGCCCCCCCAATCCGTGCGGAGGTCTTCACAAGTGCTCAAATTACGGGTTGAAATAGCCGATTCCGGCAATTCCCCGTGTGAAATCGCCGTTTTCAGGCCCCAAAACGACCATTTGGCACGGGGAATTCCGGATAACGGCTATTTCA
>ERZ836760.517-NODE-517-length-57610-cov-18.989436_pt1 | contig 57610 bp, 51 predicted proteins | sample MGYA00519941_ERZ836760 | MGnify/ENA primary metagenome ERZ836760 (study PRJEB31850, sample SAMEA3708807) | human gut metagenome | biome: human gut; feature: human-associated habitat; material: faeces | place: China | collected 2014 ... | reverse complement strand
AGCTGTTTATCCCCATTCAAGGCTGTCTGCTTGAAGTCGTGAGGGAGCAATACACGGACTTCTACCGAGATAAGGAACGGTGGCGTTACAACCCATGAAATTGTAGGAACAACATTTAACCAGTATTGTGAATATAACAAGGAACCGTATCAGAATTATCTTGCGAGAAATCTGTCACCAAGCATAAATTTTAGTTTTGAAGAAACAGAAATTTATGGAAAGAGAGTCGTTGGTTTGGTAATTCCTGCGGCAACCGAAATTCCTACAGCATTTAAAGAAAAGAGGTTTTTAAGGATAGGATCGTCAAAATGTAATATGAAAGATTACCCTAAGAGAGAAATTGAACTTTTCAAAATACTTGATGGAAGAACGGAAACGATAGAAACGGTACCGGCGAAGTATCAGGACCTTACATTTCAAAAACTCTTTGGATATTATGGTTCCAAAGGGATTGTTTTAAATCAAAAGACGTTTATTAAGAACTTGGGTTTAAAAACGGAGGAAGGCGAATTTAATATTTTAGCACAGTTATTATCGGATAATTCCCATTTTCCGCTTCGTGTATCTATTTTTGATGGAGAAACAAAAGGCTCTAATCTTTTCTCAGTGCGTGAATTTGGAAATGACTGTTTATTATACAGCCTGGACGAGTTATTGCGTTATGGGGATGTGTTGAACCTGATACAAACGGACGAAACAGACAGGGTTGTTGAGAGAAAAGAAGTACCTTTATTTGATAATAAGGCATTTCGTGAGGCTATCATAAATGCCGTTCTACACAATAAATGGGTGGAAGGAAATGAGCCAATGATTTCGGTTTTCTCTGACCGGATCGAGATATTATCCAGAGGAACACTTGCTCCCGCACAGACTATGGAGGGATTTTTCTTAGGAGAATCAATCCCTGTAAATGAAAAGTTGTCCGAGATATTTCTTCAATTGCATATAAGTGAGAAATCCGGACGAGGGGTTCCTAAAATTACGGAAATGTATGGAAAAGATGCATTTTCATTTAGGGAGAATTCCATTGTTGTTACTATCCCATTTGAGAGAATAAATAAGGTTGGGAATAAAGTTGGGAAAAAGGTTGGGGATAAGAAACCCTTAAATTCCAGAAGACAAAAGATTATTGCAGAAATGAGAGACAATCCAAACATTACAACTGCGGAACTTCATAACATATTATCCTCCCGAAAGGCATTAAAAAACCGCAAACTTGGTGCTTTATTAGATAATTTACAAGAAAATGATATACTTATCTCTTGCGAAATATCACGTCTCGGCCGTTCTTTACTTGAAGTTATGCGGATTTTGGAAACATGTCTAAATAAAAACTGTCAGGTCTGGACAATTAAAGAGAATTATCGCTTAGGTAATGACATACAATCTAAAGTTCTGGCTTTTGCTTTCGGCTTGGCAGCAGAGATTGAGCGAAACCTTATCTCCCAACGCACAAAATCATCACTTGCTAATCTCAAAGCATCCGGCAAACATCTTGGCCGTCCGCATGGTTTCAGCTACCAAAAACTTAAAAGCAAACATAATAAGATAATAGAATTGCTGGATAAAAATGTTTCTAAAGCCGAAATCGCCCGACTGATGGGCTGTTCCTGGATTACATTACACAGATATATAAACAGCAGTATTTAACCGCTTGGTAAATTTCGGACGATTTTCCCAACTTCTCGGAAAACGAGAAAAGAAGTTCCGAACTTCTCGGTAAATGAGAAAAGAAGTTTCCAACTTCTCGGTAAATTGGAAAAGAAGTTTCCAACTTCTCGGAAAACGAGAAAAGAAGTTTCCAACTTCTCGGTAAATGAGAAAAGAAGTTCCGAACTTCTCGGTAAATTGGAAAAGAAGTTAATTCATTAAAATTTTTTATTATCGGTTTTACATATTTGTTCAATCCCGACATATAATTGTTATGACTGATACATACAATCAACTCAAAAAAGAGTTATCAATTCTGTATCCCGACGTTACGGATATTGAATTAAATGAAATGACAAGCAACCTGATTGATTTTTATACAATCATTGTAAAATCCGTTTTAGAAGATGGCAACCAAGAAACAAAAGAACTTGTCGTTGATGACAAGAACTTTGATAAAGCACCAACCTCTTGCCCTTGAGGGCAACAGGTTAACATATTGAAATAGCAATAAAAAATATTTTAAAAATCTGTTTTACATTTGTTTTCAAACACGACATTACAAAATCGTTTAATAATTTTAACAAAAAGGAGTATATAACATGACTCAAGCAATAGATAAAATATATATTAAGACATTACAGGACAATATCCGTAGAAGTCTGAAACATAACAAATCTAAAGAACAACATATGGAATTGGCTCCTATTGGTTATAAGAGTATTCGAGATGAAAATAATAAAATTGATATTATCGTTGATTCTAAACAAGCATCAATCATTATGAAATTGTTTAGAGCTTATGCCACGGAACAATATACAATAAAGCAGGTTTTCGAATTAGCTCGTTCTTTAGGTTTGGTTAATCAACAAGGCAACGCCGTCTCTGAACGCTGTGTAAATAATATACTGAAAAATCCATTTTATTACGGAAAAATACGCATAAATAATCAACTTATGCCTCACAAATACCAAACATTTATTGAAAAATCTTTATTTGACAGAGTGCAAGAAGTTATGGATTCTCGTAGAATAAAAAAATAATCTCTAAATACCGGTGTCAAATGTTTGTTTAGAATGTTTGGCACCATATTTTCAATTATCCTTTTGAAAAATCAGTAAAATATTAGTAAAAAAGTTGCCTGAAAGTGCATTTTTTTGCGTACATTCCCATTTAAACGCGACATAATAATATTGTGTTAAATCAATGGAGTAACTTAAATGGCTAAAAAATTAAACTACGATCCAAACGAAAAATGCACACAAGCAATCGTCTTTGCCCGTGTATCCAGTAAAAAACAAAAAGACAAAGGTGTTTCTCTTGATGTCCAGATGGAAACGATTACTCAATATTGTATTGATAATGGATTAAAAGTAATAAAAGACTTGAGTATAGATGAAAGCTCCACCAGAGGTGAACGCAAACAATATCATGAAATGCTTGAGTTTGCTAAAAATCACGATGGTAAAATTGCTATTATTGTTAATTATGTTGACAGATTACAACGTTCTTATGATGACACTTATGAATTAAACAGATTACGTAAAGAAGGTAAAATTGAAATTCACTTTCTAAAAGAAGGTTTGATTATTACCAAAGATTCTGCTGCGATGGATTTAACCTTTTGGAATATGCACGTTTTAATGGCTAATTTCCAAGTCAACACAATGATAGATAAAGTAAAAGCCAGCCAAAAACAAAACTGGGCTGACGGTAAATGGCAAGGATTAGCTCCTATCGGTTATTTAAATGCAAGAAATGAAGACAGAAAAGCTACACTTATTATAGATGAACAAAGAGCCCCTATTATCAAAATATTGTTTGAAGAATATGCTACCGGCTTACACTCTTTACAAAGTCTTTGGTATAAAGCAAAAGAATTAGGTTTGACATCTAAAGAGAAAAATCATTATGAAAAATCGAAAAACTTTAATAAAAGAACATTTGTCAGTCGCAATAAAATTGAAGATATTCTTAAAAATCCTTTTTATTATGGTATGATGAAAATTAAAGGTAATCTTATTCCGCATATATACGAGCCTATTATTTCCAAAGCCTTATTTGACAAAGTCCAAGAAGTATTTCAATCTAAAAGCCGCGAAGTTTTTAGTCATCAACAAGAATATAAAGCCATTCCATTTGCATTTAGAGGTTTGATAAAATGCGAAACTTGCGGTTGTGCCATTACTTCTGAACATAAAATTAAGAAAAATGGTAAAAGATATGTCTATCTCAAATGTAGTCATTTACGTGGAAACTGCAAACAAGGTTTAGTTAATGAAAACACATTATTTGAACAGTTAGACAATGAATTATTTAGTAAAATACAAATACCATCAAAGATTTTAGAAACATTAAAGAAAAATGTTCAAAAAAATATGGAAGAAGAAGCTATTATGAATGCTAATCTTAAACGCAATTTACAATCTGAACTTAACACCTTAGTCAATAAAGAAGATAATTTAACTGATTTATATGTATCTGGTAAAATCAAAGAAAATATATACAACCGTCAAATAAATGCTATTGCTGATGAAAGAACTTTTTTAGAAGAATCTATTGCAAAATATAAAGAAATTACAAAAGACATTACGACTACTGTTGACAATTTGCTTGATATTGCCGGTAATTTGTCTGACATCATGCACAAAGCCTCACCACTCAAGAAAAACAAGCTTCTCAAATTGCTTATAAAAGATTGTACCTTGCATGATAAAGAATTGAAATATACGGTTAAGGCACCTTTTGATAAATTCATTCAATGCAGCAATCCGACACAATGGTTTAAGGATCCTACTTCTGATATAGAGACTTATACCAATATCGCAGATGAAGTAAAAATGGTTAAGCAGCAGATTTTATTGAGTTGCTAATTTGTGATTGTTGTGGTCGCTAAGTTATGTTTTGGATATATTGGAATCTCACCACAAATAATTAAAACATGGTTAAAGAAATAATATGTATTAAATTTTTAATTAATTATTGACTTACTTTTAATTCTTCATCCATAAATTTATCTGCGGCTACTTTATAATATTCAGGAATTATATCAAATTTTCTTATATCTAATGAATATAAATAGTCGTTTTCGATATGATATGTTTCATCTACAAATTTTCTTAAAACCTCATGAAAATTTTTCAATCTTTCTCTAGCTGATTTATTTTGTTCTATATAATTACGCAAAATTAATAACTTAAAATTATTATTTGTTTGTTGTTTGTATTCATCTATAAGATTATTTCCTTCTTGTTTTTGTAGTATTTCGTCATAATTAAAATCATTAATATAATTTTTTATATATTTCACGGCTTCTGCTATTTGCGTTTCCTCCATAATAACGCTACCTTCGTTATCATTTGTTGGATGATTACGTCCATGAATCAAACTCGATAATAAATTATATCCATTATGTGTTTTAAATTCCCCTTCTGTATATTCTATATATTTTCTTAAACAACCGATACGTACAGAGATTGGAAGTGTATTATCTTTTGCAAGATTTTGCATAAGAAGTATACTGGGACAAATATCTTCGTTCTTTTTAATTTGAATTTCTTTGACATATCCTTTATTATTACATAAATAGTGTGCTTTTACTGAATCTCCACTAATTTTACCACCCACTTGAATATAATCAATAATTGGTTCAAAATCATGTGTTAACATGAGAACTGTTTTTTGATATAAACTGTTATTTCTATCTCCTGTCTTAAATATTCTATTCATAATGGCATATTTTTTATTACTATCAAATGAAGATATCGGATCATCTAAAATAATTAAATCTGCATCTCTACTTATTGCATCATACATAAATAATAGAAGAGCAAAAGCATTTTTTTCACCCCAACTTAAATGTTTATCAGGGTTGTCTACTTCTATATCCACTTCACTATCTTTATATTTAAGTATAGCATGAGCTGTTTCATTTTCTTCAACAATGATATCAAATACATAATTAAATCCTGCCGACATTAAAAACTCATTTACATCTTTTTTACGTGCAATTACAGTATCTTTTAGATATCTGTGAAATTTTGCAACTTCACCTTTTAAATTTCCTATCATTGTTAATGTTTTATCCACTTGAGCATTTAATGGCTTAATTTCCTCCAAAAATTCTGATGTATTAAAGAAATCTAACATATCAATACGAATTCTCATTTCCTTGAATTTATTTTCAAAGTCATCCATATTATTTTGGTTAATTGAATAACCATTAAAATGAGACAAAACATACAGTCTTTTAGATAAATAGTCCGCTTCTGATCTTAATTTAAATAATTGCATCTCCAAAACACTACGCTCTGTGGTAATATCTATAGAATTTAGTAGTGCATTTATTTTATCTGGATTAATATATGATGATAGCCGCTCTAAATACCCCTTTAATTTATTCGAAAATATAATACTGTCTTCATTAAAACTTTCTTGAAAAATTTTTTCCTGTTTTTTCTTATGCTCATCTTCTTTACTTGCACAATACGGACATATACCTTTTGCTCCAAAAGAAGATATGCCTTTAAATTTCCATGCCGCCCATTCACTTGATTTTTCGTCTGTAATAAATGGAGAAAACTCTTTCAATTCATCTGGCGCATTAAAAAGAGCACCTTTCTTTTCTTCTAGCAGACTTTTAACACCTTTTACTCTTCTAGACAGTGTAGCTTGACTAGAATTTATAACAAGCATATCACACAAAGCCTTTGTTATTTCTTCTATTTTTGATAAATTAGGTTTCTCTTCTGTGACATTTTTTATATCTTTCAACTGTTCATCTATTTGTTCTTTTAATTCATTATATTTTTGGCTCTGTATCATAACATCAAATGTATTTTTTAATAATTCTGATTTTTGATACACATATCCTTTTAAATATGCTTCATCAAAAATAGCAATATTATTATATGGTAACCCAGAGATTCTTGGCGTAATATTTTTATCGTTTTTAGCTTTAGCACCAAAAGGCATTAGTTCATTTAAACTTTTACCATCTACTGATAGTTTTATTGCTTGTGCTATTGTTGATTTTCCTGTTCCATTTATAGCATATTTGATATTCAATAAATCATCAGTTATGTTAAAATTACAATCTGTTATATTGTTACAATTTTCAATTTTTACCAAATTATCTGCCATTTTACACCTTCAAATATAATATATACTTTCTATCTAGGAATTTTATGCTTTAAACGCAAGAGATAAGCTAGATAAATTGCAAAAAATATTATACCACAATCAATAATACCTAGTCCGCGGATTGCGAATTCACTCCAGCCAGAAATGCGATAAAGCCTTGTTTTTACAAGGCTTTTTGCTTTAATAAGATGTAAAAAATCAATTCTGCTAATAACTTCTGCTAATAAATCTCATTGATATTGGCCTTATAATGAGGTTAATTTCATGGTTTTATTGAATCGAGGCTCTTCTTTTTACGAGGTTATTAATATACCTCGTAAATTGTTTCCTATTTTTAGAAAAAAGCAAATATGGATTTCTCTCCATACCACAGATAAAAAAGTTGCAAGCATCAGAAGTTGCTCTATAATTGCAAAAGTAAACGCACGATTTTTAAGAGAAGAACAAATGCTTAATTTAACCGGTTTTGAAAATAACAGTGATGACGATATTGACGAGATGCTTTCCAAGATATCCTCAGACGTACCATTATCTCCCGTCGAATATGATAAAGGAGCAATAGAAACTTTTGCCCTTAACTATTGCCTTGACAACATAAGTAAAGACAAAAAAATTATTACCAAAAGCATAGATAGCTTAAACTATTACAATCAGCTTTTAAAAGAAAACATTAAACGATTTCACGCAAAAGACTACCAATATATACAAATTGAGGTCGCCAACTACCTCCAAAAAAATCATTTACAGATGCCCAGTGAAAACTGCCAAAAAATTTTTTTACATTCTTTTATGTTAGCATTTATTCAATACCTTGAAATAATTATCGACTATATAAAAGGCGCACCAATTAAAGAACCTGTTCAACTTATTAGTTCTCCTCCGTTATTAGAACAAAGCGTTGCTCCTTATACACACCCAATTACATATAAAAAGCCCAACTTAAGTTTAGCCGACTTATCAGAAGTGTATAATAATGAAATGTCGCGCAACAACGTATCTCAAGCGCAGAAGGACAAAATTAACCAACGGCTCTATATTATGAGTCTGATATTGGAACACAAAAAAATACGAGATATTTCTGACGAGGATTTACAAACTCTAACCATAAATTTACAGTGGCTTCCTACCCGCTTAGATAAGACTATTTCACCACAAGATATTCCTCACATCATAAAGGATTGCCAAAAACATCCTGAAAGATGCATCTCCGACAAGACAAGAGCCGATTATATTCAGTCCCTTAAAACAATTTTTAACTGGGCAGAAAAGCGTAAATATATTATAGAAAATCCTATTAACGAAATTGATATTCCTGCCCCTATCATATCCAAGGAGAGCAATAAATATCAAACATTTACACTTTTACAATTACAAACAATCTTTCACAGTGACTTTTATTCCAAACATTGGGATAATAACCGACAGCGTCGCTCATTCTTTTGGATTGGGCTTTTGGGCTTATATACAGGTGCCAGACTTAATGAAATTTGTCAGCTCCAATTTGATGATATTCAAGAAGAAGATGGAATTAAATTTATCAGTATTAATGAAAATGACGGTAAACACGTCAAAACTAAAGCCGGCATCCGCAAAATTCCTATTCATCAAGAGCTTATCAAATTAGGATTTTTGGAATTTGTAAATTTAATGCAAAAGCAAAGCCCTGCCAAAAACAAACGTATTTTTATGGATTTAACACCTAACTCTCGCGGAGAGTTTTCTGCTCAACCCTCCAAATGGTTTGGAAAGCTCCTTGATTCTCTCGGTTTGAAGGATAAAGGACTTGTTTTTCACTCATTCCGCCATACCGTTCGCACGATTTTAAGGAACAATAACTGCCCGATTGACCGCGTACAAAGGCTTTGTGGCTGGGAAGGTTCTAATTCTCTCTCCGAACACTATGGAACAATCAGTATCAAAGTCTTAGCTGATGAGATAAACGGAAAATTAGTATATGAAGGGTTAAACTTAAGCCATCTGTATATTTAATGGAGAAGATGAATGCTTGAAAACACGAGAGAATTTAATGTTCCTTATTTATCGCTAATCAAACAGCTACCTAAAATTATCACTACTGAAGACAATAATGATACCCCCGACCATGACAAAGAAATTATTTTTGACAATATTTTTTATCATATTATCCCGTACATTATAGCAACTGAAAAAGAATTAGACAGATACAATGCATTAATTTCTTATGATTTATTTATCTCTTATCTGTCTTGGTATGATACTGAAACAAAAGTCAAATTTTTATCCTCAGCTCTACGCAATCAAAAAAAACCGACAAGGATACACAAAAGTCTAAAGCAAATTTACACAATGTTTTATTCGGAATACAAACAATACCATACCCTTATCACTAATTCATCACTAAATAACATTACATACACTGCAACATTTCACGATATTGCTAAGCGTTTTCAAGCCCATTATTCCCAGCTCATGGTTACATATTTTATTGTACAAAACCTTATTCGGCTATCAAGCCAAAGAACGCTTTACGGAATACGAAATGCAAAGGAATTAACGCAGATTACATCTGATTCTAACCCAAATCATACGCTCTATACAAAAAGAGCCATCAAAACGGCATGGGACAACCATGGATATAGCGCCGTACTTATCTTTGGGTTTGTTCACAATCTTTTAAACAAGAAAGGATGGAATGAATTGTGCGACGTTCCAAAGTTTATCACAGAAGAACAATATAATGCCATAAAAACAAAACTATCTTCCGATGAATTTAAAGAGGCCTTTATTAATTATGATAACTATAACGAAGATGCTGAAAATATTTTAAGACTTGCACAATATGCTGAAAATATTATATGCAACCAAAAGAATTCCCAGTCCAGTTCTGCATATAGCGGAATTCGCTTAAATAAAATGCTTACAAAAAAAATTAATTTAACGCCCTTAACTCTATCCTTTAACAAAATTTCGTCAGATGAAAGCCGTTATCTTTACAAAAGCTATATTCCACAAACAAATGTGACGCATCCTTAGGCTTGTCAAGTCCATCTGCTCTGCAGGATCTAGTTCAATAACCGACACCCCGTCATTTTATTAAAAATGGCGGGGTTTTTCTTTCAAAATTTATTCAACTATGTACGTTTTAAACTGTATGTAGTTACACTTTTAACTGTACATAGTTCACTTTATGATGGACTATGTACATTTTTATATGCAATTGTTTTTACTGAATTTTTCATACAAAATAAAAGTATAAAGTGCTTTCACCTTTAACATAAAATGCACTCATTTAAAGCATTAGGCGAATCACTTTATTCCAATATTTATCAAACATGAAAGGAAACACTATGACGAAAAGAAAAATAAAAAAAGTATCTGTTAAAGAAATTATACAAAAAGCCCAAAAAAGCGATCAGTTTAAGCAGATAAATAAATTAAAGCACCAAATTGCTAAGCAAATAACGCAAACAAGAGAAGATAAGCAACAATTGATGGCTTTACTTTATTGTCATATTGGTGAGCTATTTAAAAACGAAGACTTTTTAAGCGGAACAGAAGAATACATGCGTGCTCTTTTTTCTGACAAAGACAAAACTCAGCAATCTTTTCGTCGTAAATATTGCAGGGCAATGAAATTGTTGCATGAAAATAAGGTACCTTGTCGTACTAAGAAGGCACTTGCCCAAATTCAATCCATTGGGATGCAGAATCTTTTTAATGGAAAAATTAAAGATAAAAAACCTTCTTCATCTAAAAAATCTAAAAAAGATAATCTTCAAGAGCTAATTAAAAAAAGCTCCCCTGATAAAGTAGCAACCTTATTGATGCAATCAATAAATAAGGGAAAAGCCACCAAAGAAGATTTTATGATTTGCTGTATAAACGGGAAGCTATTCTCAAGCTTCCTCCAAAAGCTTACCGCAAATATGCAAAAAAACTTCAAGAACTAAAGTCTAAGTAACAACTGCATGGTTGCAATACCTGCATTGCAACCTTTTTTTTGAAAAGGAATAAAAAAATGAAAAAATCTAAAATTAATAATTCGGTTATTGAAGAAGCTCAACACAGAATAGAATCATTAACAAAAGGATTAACCAAACCAGAATTAAAATCCTTTAAGAAAGATTTAATGCAGCTTAAAAATAAGCTATGTAGCAAAAATAAAGATTCTCTCGCTGATATTTATTATACTTCAAAATTACAAGAAGAAATTTCTGGTAACGTACAAAATGTTTTGTCGAATTATAAGAATATAACCCAGACAGACAAAAATATTTTTTTGGTTACTTTGAATTATTGTGAAGGGAGAGGACAAAATAAGCTTCCTTACTTCATTAAACCACGCGAGTTGACAAGCTTTAATTTAAAAAAGGTAAAATCTACCATATGCAAGCAATTAAATCGTCTTAAAAAAGGATTTGGCTTTGTATCATTTGAAGTTCAATATGATTGCCGTGTAGGTGCTTTCCTTCCACATTTTCATATTATCATTTGCGGTGAGGATAAAAAGTCATTGGAAGCTTTTTTTACAAAATATTTTCCTTCTAATTATGAGTTCATACTCAATCCTGACACCTTTAAAATTAGTAAAAATGGCGACCCTTTAATATATAGGACACCGCAGAATCTTAAAGTCATTGATATTAGCTCCATCAAAGATAGTGAGCCTGTATCAACATATGTTTGCAAATTCAAAACATATATGACCTTGGTAGTACAAAAATATTTAACTGCTGTAGCGGAAGATGAGATAACGGCTAACAAAAAATACAAAAGGAAAAAAATTTCACTACCGGATGACCTACACTGTTACAATCTGCTGTTTTTGGATAAGTGCAAATTAAGTGATGTTTTTTATAAATTCAACACTAAGAAGATGACAAAATTCATCGGCGAAAACATTCAAAATAATGCAAAAAACGGTATAAAAAGCGCAAAAAATCAAAAAAAGTTACATAGTCACGACACTTATTTTACCCCTCTAAAAGACAATAAAATTGTGTTAAGTCTATTTAATTTTAAATCCTATAAATCCAATCAAGAAAAAATTATTAATTATATGAAGAAACATAATAGCTGTATTGTCATTCAAAAAACCAACTTTGGAAAAAGTCTATGTTTTTATGCAACAGCTTTACAAGCTAAAGGATTATGCGTTGTTATAGAACCTCTTATATCATTGATCCATAATCAGGTTTCTAAATTAAATAAAATATACAGAAAGTTTGCATTAGCTTTTACAAGTGAGACTCGAAATAAAGAGAAAAAATTAAAAAATCTAAAAAATGGCAAATATAAATTTCTCTATGTGGCTCCTGAAATGTTAAACAATAAACAAATATCCGAGGTGTTATCTAATTTAGACATTGGGATGATAGTCTGTGATGAAGCACATTGTATTGACTTATGGGGAAGCGACTTTAGACCTGACTATCAAAAACTTGGAAGTTTTATCAAAAAATTTCCCAAAGCAAAAGTTATGGCTCTAACGGCAACAGCCGGAAAAGCAACGCAAAAAGTTATTAAGGAAGTGTGCAATATGAAATCTAATGTCAAAATATTTAAAGGAGATTTAGAGCGAAAAAATATCAAATATAAAGTTATAAAAAAAGAAGATGATGGCTTCATGCAACTAATGGAATGTCTAAAACCGCTTCTTGATGAAAATAATAAACCAAAGACTTCTATCATAATTTATTGTGCTCATATTGATTATACGCTAGGTTTAAGTAAAATACTAAAAAAGCAAGGTATTGATTGTTATGTATACAATAGCACAATTACCAATAAAAAAGAAGTAATGAAAGCTTTTTTAAAAGAAAATTGTATTGTTTTAGCCACCAGTGCATTCGGAATGGGTATTGATAAACCAGATGTCGGTTTAGTTATTCATTTTGAAGCAACAAACAATCTGGAGATGTACTATCAAGAATCTGGAAGAGCCGGTCGAAATAATAAACCTGCAAAAGCTATTTTGTTTTATTCAGAAAGGGAAATTAATAATATGCAACGCCTCGTAAATAATGAATCGAAAGCTGCACAACAAAAACTAAAAGTAGCTATTCGATATATGAAAATGAAAAAAGAAAGAAAAAAATATTTGTTAAGCAACATTGTCTAAATTAGACATTTTTCGGTATGTGGTTTATTTATCACATACCGATTTTTTTATGACTTTAAGACTTGATACAACAAACACCGGCTGATTTTGTATTCTTGGGCGAGAGCTGTTGCACTAGTATTCCTATCAGCCATTTTAATTTTGATTTCATTTATTTGTTCTTTCGATAATTTCTTCTTTCTTTCCTTTGAATAAGCTCCACGTTGTTTTGCGCATCGAATTCCTTCTCTTTGGATTTCTAACAAGTTTTCTCTATAAAATTGATTTATGGCTCCAAGCACCGAAAGCATTAAGTTTTGAAAAGGATCATTCCTATCGGGAGTGAATGTTAAATGTTCTTTTTCAAAACTAATTGTGGCACCTTTTGAAGTAATCTCTTTAACCAGATTAATCAAATCAGTTAATGAACGACTTAACCGATCCATTGATAAACAAGAAATTTTATCTCCTTCACGTAAATTTGATAACATAGCTTGCAGTTGTTCTCTGTTAACATTTTTACCAGATTGTTTATCACAATATAATCTGTCGCATTCGACTTCTTGTATTTGTCGGTCAAGGTTTTGGTCTGTTGTAGAAACTCTTGCATAATGAAATAACATTTTATCTCCTTAATTGTTTATTTAACGTTTAGTTGTCGCTATACATTTGTAAAATTGCTGCAAAAGATATTTTAATTACACACTTTGGGAGCCAATTTTACTGTTTAGATAAGTTATACTCAGTTTGCACACGCATAATAAAAACATCATCCAACTTGCTTGGTTGGGGAATATTTCTTAATTTTACCTTATCGTATACCCATGAGTCATAAAAGCTAACCTCCTTGGCACTTATTTTATCCAAAACACTCCAATGCTTCATTCCCCCATTTTCACTAATTGAAAGAATTACTGCGGTATTTTTGGCCTTTAAGAATGTCTTTAATTTTTCAATATCCGGTTCTTGCCCATAAAACGGCTCGCTTATCTCAATTTTTAACTTATACTTATCAAAAAGTATTTTTTGCGTTGTTTTGAGCAATTTCACCGCTTTGGTATAGGATACGCCTTTTTTCTCAATATTTTGCAACCCGCCGATTGAGACCAATTTTTCCAAGAGCCGATTAAATACATAAATTTGACTTCTATATCCCAATTTTGAGCTCGAAAGTTTAGACAAAGCATTGGAAATTGAATACAAACAACAAAAATAGTCACAGTCCCCCTGTTTTAGAGATTTTATCCACGCCATGGCTAATACTCCTCAGCAAACATAATGGTTAAGACACGGTTGGTTTGTGTCTCATCATCTGGTTGTGGAGAATAAAACTCATAATTCAAATCATAGAGGTCAATCTTCCAGAAGATTTGTTGTCCCATATATTCAAAACAGCCAAAGTCGTGTTCACCATAAGGGTCGTTATCTTCCGTAAAATTATTAAAGGTTCTTACTTTTTGCATAATCTCTTGTTGTTGCATCAGTGGCAGAGATGAAATACCGCAAGTCAACAGCACCTTGCCTCCTTCAAAAGTCTTACGGAACTTGTCGTTTTGAGCTGCAATTTTTTTCACATCAATTTTATTTTCCATATCGCACCTCCTTTTTATTCTACATCAAACCAAGCCATAACCGTTGCAAGCAAATGATTATAATCTCCGGACATGGCTTCTTTCATAAATTGGTCGATTTCTTCTTGCGGGAGATGAGCTCGCTGCATGGCTCTCTTACATAACCCTAAAATCATAAATGCATTACCGTCTTGTCCCGAAAGTTGTACCGTAATCTCGGGGTGTTTTATATTTGTCATTATTTTTACTCCTTTAAAATAAAAAAAGAGCCCCAATCCTAGTGATTGAAGCCCATAAAATGTTAAATTTAAGACAGACGATATGCCATATAACAAACTTATTTTTGAATTTATATGCTATTGATGACATATCGTCCTCCAACCAAAAATGACCTTATCCGCTCCGATGAAAAAAGCAGACTATATAGGCCTAAATTTTGGTGATTTATATTCGAAGTCAAAACGAATCGTTCAACTTCAAATATAATATATTATAACATATTCTAATATAAATTGCAAGCATAAAATTAAGCAAAATCAGATAGTTACATCATTCACACCCAAGTGGCGAAACGCTCAGTTAAAAGACCAGTACCCTCACGACATCAAACTGAGGGGTGAAATGAAGGGAGATAAATAGGATTATTATCTTATTGTAGTTGACATTTATGAAATATTATGCAATAGAAAAATAAAGCTCCGAATAAAAACATCGGAGCGATATTTTGAATGACTAGGTTATTTAGTTGCAGCTAGATAACCTATTTTTTTCTTTTTGGCGTTTGAGCTAAGGCTGATGCTGCTGCCGTTTTGCTAGCTTTGCTTGTTGCTTTGCTGCGCAAAACTTTTGATGCTGCAGATGCGGCTTTGCGGCTCGTTTGTTTACAATTTCTTGCCAAGTTTATCACCTCTCTTTCAGTTTGGGATTGCCAAAGAATTTTAATCTTCAATATATGCTAATTCGCCACTAACTTCCGTGATAAGCAATCTATTTATCACGCAAGATGAATACGCCGGCTTCGCTTTATTAAATGCAGCTATAAAAGCCGATTTTGCTTGCTCTCCTGAACCAGCATACAATAAAGTTGTGTTGGGAAGGAAATATGTATGCCCACCCTCAACGACAAGTGTATGAAGCTCCCAATTGCTTGCTTTTGCAATGTCTGACGCAGATACTTGATTGTTAGATAGGTCATAAGTTATTAGAGTTCTGGGTTTTCCCAAAAAAAAGTTTGTTTTTGCCATTTTCTTTTCTCCTATAAATGGCGGTTGAACCGTGCCAAGATTGGTATTGAAGGTATTTAATCCACCGTTCAATGAAAACTCTTGACAATTTGAAAGGAAAATGTACAATAGAAGTGAAGTTTTGAGGAATTTATTGCACATTTCCTTAAGTTACTCAGCAAAGGTTGTTGGCGCAACCTTTGCTTTCTTTTTAGCACAACAAGAAATCTATGTCAAGCCAATTTTAAAAAACTTTATATTTTTTTTGCTCTGTTTTACAGATACGTAAAACATCTTTAAACAAACTCGCCATCCATCATAGCGGCAATTGCATATCCAGTCTCTTCTACATTCCCATCTCTTAAAGATGTAAGCATATATACAGCTTTTCGTCCTTTTACCCCCTTAACAACTTTTTTTCTAATAAGTCTGTAAATAGCATCAGTAATTTCTGCCCTTGTTTTGTCAGCCACCTTAAATCTTTGATATAATGCCACAATAATTTCAGAAAGACTTGCTATTCCATCTAAATCTTCTTTTAAAACTGTGTAGACTTGTTCATCAAGCCCTCCAAGCGCAAATTCTGGAATTTGTTTTTTTAATTCCTCCGGCAAATCATCAATGTTACCTAAACGAGTTCCTATTTTTTTTAATAAATCAGAAGTCATTTTATTCTCCTTTTACTATTTATGAATATATTAAAAGGATTTTTGCCAAAAGTCAACACGTCTAACACAATATTATATTTATTTAAATCTGCTTAATGCTTTTTAATTTTATGTAAATTTGTTTAATTTTATTTATATTTGTTTAATTTTGTTTAATTTTGTTTGCTGTTGTTGATTTTATACAGATAATTGGTTCATTTTATTGCACTGTTGCAATAGTTCTTCAACTTTAGCGACGATGCGGTGTTGCTCCTCTAATGGTGGAAGGGGAATAAGAATTTTTTTTACTGTTTGAAGAGCTAATTCTATTTGGTTTGTGCTGCCATCACATAAATTCTCTATATTTAATTGAATATAAGGAGAAGCAAAAAAATTATATAAATATTTACTACTAACCCAAAGAGGACGAACCACTGTTACATGAGAATCTGCAACTGCTATATGATATGGATTTAAGTTTTCATAATAAATTCCTACTCTTCCAACAGTTCCTGTGCCCGTTGAATTTAACAATAAATCATTAGTCAAAAGATATCTTTCCTGGTTATAATTATACAAACTTCTTTCTGTAATAAATTTCACTGAAGATATATCTAGCCCGTTCCACTGGTTACACTTTTGAGAAATAACTGGTACTTTTTTTATATCAGTATATTCAGGAGATTTTCCTCGTTGTATATATTTTACAATCTCTCCAAGTCGCACCCATTTCCAAGAAGGTGGAATGGGAAATGGAATTTCGTCTTCGGTGATTGGTGGTAGAGGTTTATCTTTTTTGATTTTACCTTCTTTAATGAGTTTTTGTTTTTCAGCTTGAATTTTGGCATACAAGACTTCAGCCGGTTCGTCATTTTCATTTTGCGCAACCAGTTTTCCTTGAATTGCATATTGCAAAATTGATTTTTTAAGTTGTTCGGGGAATTTGTCATTCAAGGTTGAAAGCTCTTGTTCCGCTTGGCCATATTGATTAATTAATGGCTCTAGCTCTTCAATTTTAGCCACAATTCGCTTTTGCTCCTCTAACGGTGGGAGAGGAAGAATTTTATTTTTTATAAATTGGTAGTGACGACTATATCCTCTATCTTTCATATTTATTATAAAATAAGATAGTGCGTAATATAAATAGTTAGTATAATTCCAATAAGGACTTAGAATTTTAACACCATCGGCCCCTACAATAAAATTAAAATTTATTAATTTTAAGCATTTTGTATGGTCGCCGAATATAAGAACTGGAATATTATGATAAAATAATTTTGTAGAATCGTCAGAATACCCTTCTACCAATTTTAACGATTGGCTAACAACAGGGTATATACCTCGTTGTTTTATTTGTGATTGTAAAATTTGATAATTTTTTGTGGGAACAGAAAAGATTATATCTTCAAGTCTCACCCATTTCCAAGTTGGAGGAATGGAAAATGGGATTTCATCTTCGGTGATTGGTGGCAGAGGTTTATCTTTTTTAATTTTACCTTCTTTAATGAGTTTTTGTTTTTCAGCCTGAATTTTGGCATACAAGACTTCAGCCGGTTCATCATGTTCATCTTGAGCGACCAGTTTTCCTTGAATTGCTAATTGCAATATGGAATTTTTTAAATCTTGCGCCTTCATTTACTTTTTCTCTGCTTTAATTTTACACAATCTACAAGTTTTACAAATTTTAGGTTTACAAAAATATTTTTTTATCATCTTAATTTTGTACTTTAATTTTCTTTTATGCAAACAAAGTAAGCAAAATATATTTGGTTCCACGCACCAATATTGGTTATATACTTCCAGAATATTTTTAAGAAGCAACTCAGAAGCTGGTGTCGTTATATAATTTTTTATATTTATTTCTAACTGATAATTATCTGATATCCCATCTACATAATATTTATTAAAAAAACGTTCATAACCTACTAGTAATTGATGATTCAAACAATACAACCGAACACATAAATTTTCATAATCTTTATAAATATTATAGTAATCACATTTTAATGTTAGATATTCTTCTTTAAAATTTCTTGTATTTAGTATTGAGACCGCTCTATCCACTTTTTGATTGTATTGTCTAAAATCTGTTTCAATTGCCTTTCCAATATCTTTTATACGGCTTACCTCTGTTAAAAAACATTTATTATAACCACTTATAAAATGGCAATTATTTAAATCTGGATTAAGCGTCATATTAATATCATAAGTTCTCAACAAGGCTTCGGGGTAATCATCTTTATCATATGCCTTTTTAACTCTATTAAAATAAATTTCTTTATATTTAAATAGTTCCGTTGTTAATAAGCTTACTTGGCTTAATAAGTCATCATATGCTTCTGCTCTTTTTTTCTTATCCTGTTGTTTTTCTTGAACATTGTTAAAGCGATATGCAAAATATGCCCCTAAAAAAACTGATGCAAAGGATATCAAATATCCAATCCACTCTTTAGGCGTAATTTGTTCACTGATGATATTTGCAATATCAATGTTCATATCTATTTTTTACCTTTTACTTGGCTTTCAATTTGTTTTTGTGTGCTTTTAAGGTTCTCAATAAAATCTTTTTCAACTTGAGAAAGTTCGTCTTTGGTTCGCTCTTGATAAATGGCAAACTCTGCTAAAGCCTTATTATCCGCTTCCAATTTTGATATGGTTCCTGCATTTTTCAAAATTTCTCGTCCGGACATTTTGATAAAGTCATCAAGTTTAGCTATCCAATCTTTCATATACATAGGATTATGCAAGGTCGCTTGTAATTCTGCAAATTCAAGATAGGCTGTTGTAATGCGGTTAAGAATATTTAATTCTTCCTCATTAAGGTAATTTTTAGCAATCTTCATATCTGAGGCTCTTGGTTTTGAGCCGTCAAAAGTTTTTAATCCGGCAAAAGGTTTGTTTCCATCTGCACGCATAAATTCAATCTCGGCAGCTGTATGTCCGTGTGCCGCATAGTGCATTTTGTTTTGAACAACTTTAAAAAACTTGATACTTTCGGCTGCGTTTTTATCGTAATCTATTGAAGTGGCGTATATATCCAATATTTGACGATAAAAAACTTTTTCTGAACTGCGTATATCTCTGATGCGAGCAAGCAACTCTTGCCAATATCCTCCGCCTCCGGCTTCTTTAAGCATTCGGTCGTTCATAGCAAATCCTTTAATCATATATTCTTTTAAAACCTGAGTCGCCCAAATGCGAAATTGTGTACCTATATTAGATTTAACGCGATAACCAACGGAGATTATGACATCTAGGTTGTAATAGCTTATTTTGCGCTTGACTTGTCGAACTCCTTCAGTTTGAACTGTCAAGTAATCCTTGACAGTTGCTTGTTCATTAAGTTCGCCTTCTTCAAAAATATTTTTAATATGCAAGCTAATATTTTGTTTTGTTGTTTGAAAAAGCTCAACCATTTGCCCTTGTGTAAGCCATACAGTACCGTCTTCAACTTTAACATCAATATCGGTCTTACCGTCTTGAGTTCTGAAAATTACAATCTCACTTGTCATTTATGCTATCCCCAGTAATTTGTTAATATCTGCCAAGATGTTATCAATATTGGCATTTAACTCAGCTCTTTTGGCTTGATATTGCGAAATAAGTTGTTCCGGTTCTAAAATTTCTTCTTCAATTGTAGGGTATCCGCACAAATCAAGATTATAATTTCGGTCTTGTAGCTCTTTAAGGCTATATTTTTTAGACTTTGGAAAACCATCGACTTCAATCTCTTGACGATTATTCCACCATTCTTTCACCTCTGCAAAGTTTTCAATTTTCATCGGGTTGGTCTTGTTAAAAGCCTTAACCCCTTCGGGCATATCTAAACGATAAAACCAAGTTTCTTGAGTGGGAGAACCTTTGGTAAAAAACAATAAATTTGTATTAATTGATGCATAAGGTGCAAAAACAGATTTTGGCAACCGGATAATCGTGTGTAAATTGCATTCAGTTAAGAGTTTTTCTTTGATGCGTGTTTTGACACCTTCTCCAAATAATGAACCATCCGGTAATACAACAGCACAACGACCGCCATCTTTCAAAAGCTTCATCATCAAAACTAAAAACAAATCAGCTGTTTCTTTGGTGCGAACATCGGCTGGAAAGTTATTTTCAATGCCGTCTTCTTCCATTCCACCAAAAGGAGGATTGGTCAAAATCACATCAACTTTATCTTTTTTTTCATAACTATTTAAGGGTTTGGCAAGACTACCTGCCAAAAGATGTTGAATATTTGGCACATCTAAGCCATGCAAAATCATATTTGTTGTGCAAAGGATATATGGAAGTTGTTTTTTCTCCCAACCGATTATACTTTTTTGTAATTTTTGTTCATCATCAGGGGTTTTGACTTGTTGGCGTAAATGGTTAACTGCACAAGCTAAAAATCCACCAGTTCCGCAAGCTGGGTCTAAAACCTTTTCTCCCAACTGAGGATTGGTCATTTCTGTCATAAAAGTTGTTACGGCACGAGGGGTATAAAATTCTCCGGCATTACCCGCAGATTGCAAATCTTTTAAAATCTGTTCATAGATATCACCAAAAACATGGCGATCTTCGGTTGAGTTAAAGTCTATCTCATTAATTTTATTGATAATTTGGCGCAAAAGCTGTCCTGACTTCATATAATTTATGGCATCTTCAAATATGGAGCGTACCATATATGCTCTGGGGTTTCCTTCTGTTGGCAAATTTTTTAAGGTGGGGAATAAACGATTGTTCACAAAGTCAAGAAGTTCATCACCTGTTATGCCCTCATCATCACTCGCCCAAGATGTCCAGCGATATTCTTCAGGAATTGGGGATTTATAATCATCTTCAAAGAAAGACCAGTTTTCTTCGCTATCGGCAAAAATCTTCAAAAACAGCATCCACGAAAGTTGACCGATACGTTGTGCATCGCCATCGACACCGGAATCTTTGCGCATAATATTTTGTATGGTCTTTATGGTTGATGATAAATTTGTCATTATTGTTCCTTATTTGTATTAACTTCATTTGCATTCTTTGGTACTGTCTCTAAAACCCATCCATCTTTTTTTAATAAAATAGCTTTACCATTTTCAAGTTTATATTTTTTTATAGCTAAAATTCCCTTAGATATAGCTTTTTGAAAAATTTGTTGGATCTCTTCATATGCATTTTCCATTTCTATTTCATTAGCATTTAATGCTAGGCAAATAATTTCCACGATAAATCTTTGATTATTTTTTTGATTGTTTATATCATCCATAATTCGTACATATTTATAAATACGATCTATTCTGGGTAAAAACATCCCAGTTATAAACAATGTATTTACATACCTTCTAGCTCTATCTTGTCCTTTATATCTATAAGAGCAGTCAAAATACAATTTTTCAGAAAGCGAAATAGGATCATTTTCAACAATAACTTTGCTTTCTTTAGTAAAACCATCTATATTTTGTTGTTGAATATCTTCACATATTAATTGTTCTAGCGTTTCAATTTGTATCCGTCTTTGTTTATATTTAGTGAGCTTTTCTTTGTCATTTGCTTCTATCGTATCAGCAATTTCTTTTCCTTTTTCTTTTTGGAAAGCTCGCTGTTCTTCTTTACTTTGTTGCACCATCTCTGGAACGGATTGTTGGTTCATTGCTTTTCCGTAATTTACCAAATGTATTCCTATGAGCTCAATTAATTCTTTTACTTTATTTGTACAATTAGGTAATATAAATAACAGTAGAACTAATAAAGACCAACTAAAATTCTTCAAAAATTCAATAAATCCCTTAGTATATATGACGCCAATCAATTCAAAAAAATGGCTGTACACTGTATTAGAGCACCCTTTGTCATACTGTTGTGCAAAGATTAAACTTAATAATACAATAATTACTAACATCAAAATTACTTTAAGCCTTTGCATAACTTATTCTCCGTAAATAGCTTCAATTAAATCTTTGACCAATTCTTTATATTTTTCATTGCCTCCGACTTTCTTAACAATTTCAGCTCTTGTTCCGTATTGTGAAGTAAATGGCTCCAGTCTGATAATGGTGCGATTTTCCAATGCAGAGATACCCATTTCAACATATTTATTCATAATATCGGCAAAAATATCATGACATTCACCTTCTAAATGGTTAAGTACTTTGCTTGCTTTTTCTGCACGTTGTTCTCTGGTTAAAGGTGTTATGCCATAAGTATTGGTTAAGATAATGTCATATACATCACATTCTTTACCATATTCTTTACGCAGTTCATCTATGAACAAGCCTTCTTCGCTCAGTTTTGCAAGAAATTTGAGTTTTTCTTTTGCTTGTTTCCATGCGGTAATAAAATCACTACTGTTGGGAAATCTTCTTAACATAAACCTTTTGCAGAAAGACTTTATATTTTCAGCAATAAGTTTTCCATTTTCATCAAGATATTGAACATTAACATCAATCACTTCAACATTAACATCATCCACATAATATTTTTTTACAGGGTGTTCTTCTATTTCTTTAGCATCATCCCAATCAAAGGTATCTTCAATGCCTTCTTCAATTTCGATATCATCAAGTTCACCTTCTCCGGCGGTTTCTTCATCAACATCGGCACCAAGCTCAAGTTTTACTTCTGTCGGGTAGCCATCAAACTCAGCATCTGCAAACTTTTTGGTGGCATTGCGAAAATCCATGATTGTGAAATAATATTTGCCATAATCCTCATTAATTCGGGTACCACGTCCAATAATTTGCTTAAACTCAGTCATAGAACCAATGGTGCGGTCTAAAACTATCAACTTGCAAGTTTTAGCATCCACCCCTGTTGACATTAAACGAGATGTGACTGCAATTACAGGATATCGACTTTCCAAATCAATGAAATTATCAAGTTCGGCTTTGCCTTGTTGGTCATCTCCCGTGATTTTCATTATGTATTTAGGGTTTTCTTTAACAAATTCTTGAGCCTCTTGGCATAAGGCGTTTCGCATACGGTCAGCGTGGTCAATATTTTCGCAAAACACAATTGCTTTAGCGTAAGGGTCATTTTCACGCTGGAATTGCATTATTCTTTTAGCGACCTCTTGTGTTCTCTTGGTTAGAACCAATATTCGGTCGTAGTCTTTTTGCTGATATTCCTTATCTTCAATCTCATTACCGAATTTGTCTTTTTTACCTAATTCAGGTCTCCAGCCCATCAAATCTTTATCAAGACCAATTTTCAAAACTTTGTATGGAGCCAAAAAGCCATCACTAATCCCTTGTTTCAAAGAATAAGTATAAAGAGGTTCGCCAAAATATGTTGAAGTGGAAATGTTTGTTTCCTCTTTTGGTGTGGCTGTCATACCAATTTGGGTGGCGGAGCTGAAATAAGTCAAAATATCGTGCCATGCAGAATCTTCCGCAGCAGAGCCTCGGTGACATTCATCAACAACAATCAAATCAAAAAAGTCTCGTGAAAACTCTTTGTATATGTTCTTTTCAGCTTCATTGCCTGTTACTGCTTGATATAAGGAAAGATAAATCTCATAAGACTTGTCTACCTTGCGATTGGTAATTTTGGTCATAGCTTTACCGAAAGGAGCAAAATCTTGGTTTTTGGTTTGGTCAACCAGAATGTTTCTATCTGCCAAGAAAAGAATACGCTTCTTCTGTTTTGACTTCCATAAACGCCATATAATTTGAAAAGCGGTATAAGTTTTGCCTGTACCGGTTGCCATTACCAATAAAATTCGGTTTTGCCCTTTAGCTATTGCCTCAATAGTTTTGTTAATGGCTATGCGCTGGTAATATCGCGGAGAACGACCTGTGCCATCGTCATAATATTCAGAAAAGATTTTTCGTTCTTGTTCTTCGTCAATATGTTGATTTTGTTTATAACGGTTCCACAATTCATTGGGCGTGGGAAAATCGGCTAAAGAGATTTCCTTTTCTTCACCTGTCAACAAATCGTGTTCATAAAAACCTTTTCCGTTGGAACTGTACACAAAAGGGATATTTAAAGTCTGAGCATAATCAATGGCCTGTTGAATACCAGCGCTAACGGTTTTATATCCGGCTTTGGCTTCGACAATGGCTAATGGTAAATTGGGCTTATAAAACAACACATAATCCGCACGTTTAGGCTCACCGCGTTTGATTTCTTTACCTCTAACCATAATACGACCTTTGGTAAAGCTCAATTCTTGGCGAATCTGTGTCTGATTGTCCCAACCTTTTGCTAGAATGGAAGGGGTAATTTCAATACGTTTGGTATCTTCTTCTGATAATTTGTTATAAGCCATGGTCTTTTCATCAATTAATTGAATTTGTCCTATATTATATTACCACTAATCAAAATGCAAGTTTTGATTAAATCATATTACTGCATTTTCCCTGGTGGACAATGCAGGGGTGATGAAAAACGGTCAATGATACTCAAAAATGAAATGCCATTATTCTCCGGTCAAGAGACGAACGGGAAATGATATGTTTATGTGTGCAATAAAATAATTTCGTTACGTATTTTAACAAAACTCGAGTAAAACCAATGAATACAGATGAAAAAATCAAATATGTAAACGAAATATTTTATCTAAAAAAAGAAATTAAAAGGCTCAGGGCGATTTTGAAAAAATATGCCGTACCGGCCAAATATGTCTGCCGATATTGCGGGAAAGAAGCTACAAAACCTCATGGCGGTAGATGTCCTTACAGTCCTTATCCCAACAAGTGCCACGAATTTATAAGAGCATAAAAAATACCCCGCAACTTTGCCGTTACAGGGTATCTTTTTTTAGTTGTTAAGCATTAAAATTTATATTTAGCGTTTAACAAACCAGTGTGGTCTTGGTAATCCTCGCGGAATTTACCTTCATAACCAAGAGAAAGTTCAACATTATCATTGATTTCTGCGGTTAATCCGGCACCAAATTCCATACCGAAGCGGTCTAAGGCCTCACCTTCAACACTATAAGCCGAACCATTGGCCAAAGTTACGACAGAGTTTGTGTCATCGTTCATTAAGTCATAAGTTGCGGCAATGCGTGCTTCCGGTTTAATGTTCATACCGTTTTCAAGCGTCCAAGTTTTGCTGACTTTAGCGCCGATAACACCGGTTAAGATATCGCTATCATTTGCAGATACTCTTTGGTCGGCGGAATCTTTATAGCTGTCTTGGCTGATATGAACATAGCGCAAGCCCATCTCCGGCGTTAGGCCAAAGCCTTTAACCTGCATATCATATCCGGTCATGGCTTGCAAACCAAAGGTTTCTGCATCATAGTCAGACTTAACATTAATTCCGGCAACATTCTTGCTTTCGTCATAATCTGACCAGCCGTATGAGGCGATACCGTTAACATACCAATTACTCGGCTTATATTCGCCATAAACAAAGGCAGTATGTGTGTCAACATCGGTATCTCTTTTGAAGCCGTCAATATCGGTGTTGGTATAAGCATAACCTAAACCGACTTTGGTGTCTTCCGTTACATATTTTTCAGCACCCATGGCGATACCGTTTGAATCCGCATCAAAGCCATAAGATTTTGAAGTGTCATCAAGTTTAGATTTATTAAACAAGCCTTGAACCCACATTGCGGCACGTTCAAAGATATTATCACCGGAAGACATACCTTCACCTCCAGTGGAAATGCTACCACCTGTTAAACGAGTACCGACAGCGCCAAAGACTTGGTTTGCATTTTCGGTTTGTGTATGTTGAACCATTGGCGCAACCTCAGGAGCAACTGCGGTCAAAGCATCTACATAAGCTTTTTGTGAAGTGGCATCCGGTTTACCTGCCAATTCAGCCAAGGCATTGGCAACTTGTCCGGAAGTTGAACCGCTCGGGTTATCTAAAGAAACACCATCCCAAGCCGTTGCAGTGCCGACATTGTTGGCATTACCGCCAGCTTCTACCGCAATATCGGCCGCTGAGGCTTTTCCGGTAATTTTATATTGGCCGTTTCCTAATTTTTCAAATTCATAACGGCTGTTTTTGCTTAACTCCGCAAAATCTCCGCTGACACTACCCTCAAGAATAGTAAAATCTTTTGATTCATCTTTACCCAAAACACTGCTGTTTAAGGTTAAATCAAGTTTGGTACCGGTTGTGCTAATATCTATCGTACTAGCTTTAATTTTACCATAACTTCCGTCTTCTTTACCGGCAACCGTGAATTTAAGCGTGGAGTTGTCTTTGAAGGAAACATTGGTGGCTTGTACGGTATTAGTACCAATGTCCAAACCTCCGGCAACATTCAAATTGGTGATTGAAGTTGGTTGTTTATCAAAAGTCAACGTGCCTTTGTTAACGTTCAAAGAGGCTAATTCAATATTCTCACCCAACAGAGCTTTACTCAAAGAATGGTCTGCCTCAAAGGTTAATTGCGAGCCTTTTATATCGCCATCAATTACCGCATTAGAAGACTTAATGTTCAGATTACCATCGCCTTCAACATTTGCCGCCAAATTACCGGCAATATTAATTGCGCCGGTACCGGTGAGATTGATAGTTGCCTTATCACCTAATACCAAATCTGCATTTTCAACGCTAAAACTCTCATAAGAAGACAATTTTGCGCCCGATGCGATATTGATGACCGCATTATCGGAAACATTAATCTCTCCTTCGGACGATATTTCCGCCGAATTGCTGTTAACATTAATGGTCGCATTAGAAATATTAATATTTCCAGGAGTTCCAGGTTTTGGGAGTGGTGTATAATCATCAGGATTAAGCAAGTCATAAAATGTGTCAATCGATGCTTCGCGACCATTCATATTAATTGTACCGCCAGAGATATTAATATCTTTAGCCGCCCAAAGGGTTAAATCTTGGTCGCCTGAGCCATTGTTCATATTGATGGTTCCGCTCGTCATTGTAATACCTTCTTTTATGGCATTTAATGACTTGCCATTCAAATCAATCGAGGCATCGGCTATTGTGATGTTTCCTTGCGCCGCGACATCATCATTGATGCTGACTTTTCCATTGAGAGTTAAATCATTGGTTTGCATAAATGTATTAACATTTAATCCGGCGCCTTGAGCAACATTCACATTGCCTAAAAGACCTTCCGAAGGTTTATCATATGTCAATGTTCCTTTATTAACACTCAAAGAGGCTAAATTAGAAATACCGCCCGAAATAGCTTGGCTTAAAGAATGGTCTGCTTCAAAGGTTAAATGAGAGCCTGAGACATTCCCTTTAATATTTGAGGGCGAATTTTGGAATGTGATATTTCCATTGCCGGAAATATTTGTATTCAACTGTCCGGACAAATCTATCTGAGCATCTTCACCGGACATAGTTATATCACCGGAAGTCAAACTTGCATTGTCGCTGACTGTTAGGGTTCCGTTCGTAAAATCAATATTTCCCGTAATGCGGTTGTTTCCGGTTGCCGTAATTTGCGCCCCTTCTCCATTGATTATCACCTTGGAGGCGTTGCCCTCAACTTCTTGGTCATTGTTGCTATTGATGAGTAAGGCTGAATTTTCATTTAAGAGTAAGTTGCCTCCGGTTATATTGACATTACCGCTGTTTTCTTTCCGCATTTCAATATAGGCATCTTTATTCAAAGTAATATCTCCTCCGGAAATATTAATATCTCCGCTTGTCTCTGTATCATTGCCTTTGTAGATGCGTGAATTTGTTAACTCGATGGTGCCGCCATTCAAGTTTATGTCTGAACTGTCCGATTTAACGAAAATTCCGGTATCGGCGCTGCCGTTAACCGATGTTGCGGTCAGCTTTCCGCCTTCCATCGTAAAACTTTTGGCGATTATGCCGCTTTCTGTGTCTCCGGAAATTGCAACTTCGCCTCCGGCTTGAATGGTTACATTGTCTTTATTTAGGATTTGATTTTCAATACTTTCCGGCGCACTGACTGTCCAATCTTCAGCGCGGGCATTAGATGCACTCACTAGCGCAACCAATGCTGTTGTCATTAATAAAGATTTTTTCATATGATTAAACTTCCTTTTCTTTAATTGCAATTAAAAGAAAACCACCTATTTAAGGTGGTCGGAGAGTTCATCAATCATACCTAGTTAAATGATTCTCTTAGCCTTTAAAGTCAAAAAACTTCTGAACATACGCCAAAAGCTCCCCGACCAAAAGAGTTTTACCAATTTTAATCGGGGATATATTTACTGTCAGCTTCAATTACTAGCTAACAATATGACGATGTTATATCCTAACACCGAACTAGATAAGAGCCGATGAAAGCCCCGAACCATCTCTGGTTCTGATTACGGAGTATTCCCCCATAACTGAGTTTATATTATAAACCAAGGTCTTAATTTGCAATTAAAATCATGAAGCTGTGCGAAAAATATTTTATTTTATGCGATTTCCTTGTCAGCCAATGCAAATATGGTTGTTTTACGATAAGTTTATCGCCAAAAATCAATTCCTACACTCAAAACGCAGGAAAACGAAGGAAATGAAAAATAACAAACTAGTACAAAAAAAGAAATCAATCGCCTTTCTTCTCTGTAAAAGTACGTTTTAAATCACTTATGTAATTAAGATAGTTCTTGATACACCAATATCTACACTATTGTTGTCAATAAGAAAAACTTATTTAGAGATGTGTAACCCGTTTTTTATTTTAACAAATTCTGTGTTGTATTAATATAAAAATTAAGTTTATTAAAACACAATTCGTAAGCCTCAAGTAGATCTCCAACTGTCTTAATATTATTGTGCTCATTTTCAAACTCTTTTCTATCGTTAGAAAATTTTACATATAATTCTTGTTTTGTTGAATGTACAAAGTTTTCTAATTGTTCAACCTTCTCCTCTGCTTTACTAGCTTTATGGCTTGCAAGCATCATTATAGATAATGGAGCTAACGCCCCAAAAACAAAGCAGACAATGTTTATTAAATATTTTTTTGATTTTATTTCTTGTATATTACTACAACCTTTACAACGTCCTGTAACCTTAATATTAAGTTTATCTGGTGTTTCCAGAACAGCGTAAAAGGTTATTTTGTCTTGTTTATTTATATAGTTAGGTAAAAATTCTATATGTTTTGAAGATGTATCATATTCTTTAGAAATTCCTAAAGTTAATAAATCTTTATTAGGATAAACATATAAAACTTTGGAATTAAACTCTATTTTAATTGGCGCAGAAAAATCGCAAGCATCTGTTCCTTTATTTAAAATAGTAATTTTTGCTACACTTAAATCATTTACTTCCTGATTATCATAAATAATTTTTAATTTATTTTTAATTGTTTTATCTACATTACGCGGATTTACAAAAGGTAATACCTCTACCGTATATCCTAATTTTGGTCTTCTTAAAATTCCCCAACAGGTAATAATTGCGCCAATAATTCCAATAACATAACCCCAATTTATATTTTCAAACATTTTTTACCTCTGTTTTCTCATAAATATCAAATAAAAAGATATGAATCGTTTTAGTTTCTTCAGTATCACCAACAATAAATTCCCATTCACCAGCTTTAGTTGGTTCCGATTTTATATAATTATCCAAAGTTGGGATAAGTTCATCTATCTTATTTTGAATCTTTAGCTGTTCCTTGTTTTGTTTATTAAAGAAAATAATAGCATTTTTAGAATCTCGCCACGTTGTATAGCTTAATAGCTGATTTATAGTATCTTTAAAAATTTTCTCGCCTTTCCATATTTTGCATTCGCCAACAAAAGCTGCTCTATTTTCAAATTCTATATTTATATCTGTTTTTCCATTATTTCGAAAAGTCTCTCCTGTCGCTGTTCCTAGATAATGTCCATTCAGATTTGCTAAAATAACATCTCTCAGCTCTTCCTCATCAAGCTTAGAAAAAGTTTTTCTGGCTCTTTCTAAAGTTGCTCCAACATGACGCAAAACACCTAAAATATGAAGATAATCCTCATCTAAAATACAATATGATTTCTCCCTTTTAGCTGTTGGCATTGCGGGTTTTACTAATTTTCTTTTTAATGGAATTAATGAAGGAGCATCTAGATTCCTGTGTAATGGGATATTCATAGCTTCCAAAGCTATTTTTATTATATTCGCTTTTTTTCTGCGGTCTTCAATGATATCTGTAATAATTTTTGTAAGACATTGGTTATACCCTCTAATATCATTATTTATATAACCAATTTCTCTTTGAAATCTATCTAAAATAGTTTGCAATTCTTTTTCAATAGCTGTCGGATTTTGCTGAAGTTTATCTAAAGGAGATGTTGCTGAAATTGTTAAATAACTATCTGTTAAATTAGCTTGAAAGGCATTCATTGTATGAGTAGAAGGTTGTACATAAAATAATTCCTTTGCCCCTTCATAAGGAATTTTCCAAAACACTTGCAAGCCATCTACATAGTAAGTTTCTCGCAAAAAAGTGTCAAAAACTTCTTTTTTTACTTGTTTAGTTGTTTTTTCAATTTCATCAACATTTAAAGTAAGGGGTTGTATAATAAATTTATCAACTAACCACAACAACATCTCTTCTTGATTAGGAAGCAATAAATCATCATCTGATATTTTATTGATTTCTTCTTTTATTATTAGCTTTTTGCGATTTGAAAAATCAAATATAATCTCATTATTAAAGAGATTATTAGTTTCTATAAACATTATTTATCCTCAGCATATTATGTACCGTTATGGTGATGGTTGGTCTGGTTTAAAAATAACTTCAAAAACTCTTGACTTATTATTAATCCTTGAGCATTTATTACTTAAATTTAGTAAAAGATATAATATCTTTAAATTTATGAAAACTCAATTCTTATTTAAAATGTATTCAGCTCTATTTTACTACTAATCGTATATTTTGTATTTAATTCGCCCACAAGCCTTGATATACCTAATTGACAGCGAAATTGTGCTAATATATTTTATTAGCAGTGCTAATGAAAACTGCTAATAACTTTGAGGTTTACACCCCAGACGATATTCAGATAAGTTATTGATTTTACGTAAAACAAGGTTTTATGGGATGGTATTGACACATCCAGCCACCCCAGCCAGACTGGAGAAGAGTTGCGTTTTTTGACGCAACTCTTTGATTTTTTAAAGCAATTTTCGGCCCGAACGATTTTGCGTTTTCATCCGTTTGGTTATCCTCAAGGCCTTGGTTTTCCTCGTTTTGCGAGCCTTGTAAAAATTTGCTTCTTTTTTCGTAAAAATACGCTTTTTCAAACTCGTTGAACGGAAAATTCAGCTCATACGTCAATTCTCCTTCCGTTAATATCATTTCCTTAAAAACAAATTTTAACAACAGATGCTTCAGCTCAAGATTATCGGATTTGGCAAACACTCTTCCTGCCTGCGACGCAAGATTTATGAGATCTAATATCGTTGAAGTGAAGGCATTTCCCATCTTTTCATAGGTTTTAATCTTTCTTCCCATACGGTCGATTTTGAGTTGGATTTCATTACGCTTGGTTTCAAACGTTTCTCGATCAAGCTCTCCGTCCAAACGCAAATCAAACAAATTATCCAATTTTGCCTTCAATTTCTCCTGTTCCTGTCTCAGTTTTCCGATTTCCTGCTGACAGTATTGTTTTTCTGAAATTTCAGCATTTTTAATATCTTCATACAACGGATTTATTAAGGAATCCGGTACTTTGATACGGTCTAGTATGGTTTCTATCATGCTTAAAACATCTTGTTCCGGGATGTATCGCCTCTGCCCGGTTTTGGTGTAACAAACCACCCACGAATAATATTTTCTTTTCAGCTGATCTTCGCAGGGACAAACCCTTCCCGTTCTTCCGCAGGTGATTAAACCTCTCAGTACAAAAGGCTTTTGGCTGTATTTCAGCCCCGCGCCGTTATGATTGTTCAGGGCTTTTTGCTTTTGGCATTGTTCCCAAAGCTCTTGCGAAATCAGCGTCGGATAAACATGTTTGATAATTCCTCTTTTGGTTTTCATCTCGCCATAATAAAAGGGATTGTCCAATATATAGTAGATACTGGAATTGACCAGTTTTTTGCCGGCTCTGGTCTTAAGTCCCATTAAATCGGCAAAATGCACGGCTTCCAATATGCTCATCTTGCCGAGAGAATAAAGTTCAAATATTTGCTTGATGATACCGGCTTCCGGTTCTTTGAGGCGAATATTATGCTTGCCCCGCTCATCAACATAATTTTCATACCCGAGCGGCGCGACACCGCATCTTTCCCCGTTTTTGGTTTTCAATTCCGTGGAGCGGCGGACATTCTCCGAAAGCTGCAAGACATAAGCTTTGGCTCCCATGACAGAGAAGTCCCAACGCATGATATCGGCCGAGGTGGATTTGCTGTTTAATATCATCCCTTCACGATAAAAATGCAGTTCAATCTTGTCTTGGCGCATCAGTTCATCAAGAAGCACGCTTTCTTTGAAGCTTCTTTGCACCCTGTCAACCGTATCGGCCACAATCGCTATGGTTTCCTTTTGTTTCTTGCAAAAATTTATCATCTCCATAAAACGCTTACGTTCGCCGCGGGTAGAACTTTCGATAATTTCAAAGCGCTTGATAACATCAAGCTCCCTTCTTTCGGCATATTCTTCCAAACGCTTACTTTGAGCGCGCAGGCTCAATCTCTCTTCCTGCATTTTGGTTGACACACGTGTCAGTATGACGGCTTTCATTTTCTTTAATCTCCTGTTTGATTGATAACATACACCTTACAAAACCTGTCAGGTTGCGAACACCTTGTTTCAGTTCTTCCTCGGTTTTGGGGACGGACGCAATGTTTCTCAATGCTTCGGTTAAACTTATTGTCATTTTATCTTTCCCTTAATCGAACTCAATCTAATATATTGTTTTGTCCTGGTTTTATTGCAAAGGGGCTTATTTTTGATAAGCCCCGGACACTTTTAATTAAACCCGTTCAGAAACATATTGATTCTGTGCGTTTTGGCGGGCGGCTTCAGATTGTATATACATTTCATGAAGCATCGGCTCAGCGGCGGCAAGCGTTCTCTGCCGTGTTTCCTCTACTTTTCGGGCATATTCTTCCTGTCTTTCCCTGGCTTTTTGCTCACGTTCGGCTTTTTTCTTATTCTTCCGGCGCTCATTGGCTTCTTTTTTGCGCACCGCTGCATTATCAATCTCTTTGGCCAGAAAGTCGGTAATGTCTTCATTAAACTCGCCGGCCTCAACACTGTTGTAGAAATCAAACAAGAAGCTTATTTTCTGCTGAGTATCCAGTAAATCCAACGAATAGCGGACAATGCGTTTGCCGCCCAGACGAAGCGTAAAGATTGAGTTCTTTTCCGTATCAATAATCAGCTTGTTCATGCGGTTTTGCAAATTCCAGCTGTCTTCCTTGAAGTTTCTGATATTATCAGTCAACAGTTTCAAAATCCGTTCTTTGGCCGTTTCCAAGGTCAGCTTGCCTTCGTCTTTTGAGGTTTCAATCTTAAAAGCGTTATATTTTTCCAAAAAGTTTTTCATTTTAATTTTCCTTTCAAAAGTAGGGTTTTCGTTAAAAAAGAGCATAATAATTCTGTATGGCGCTTTGGGACTTCCTCCGAGCCATTGGGGTTAAATGTTTAATTTTATTAGAAAATCAGTTAATTATGGCAGTCTGTCACATAAACCACGTCATCGGCGGCAAACGGACAGCGCTTTTCAGTTACGTAATAAAAATCTCCGGCCGCAGAGATAAAGGCATAAACGCCGCGCGGATCGGCAATGACATCTTTATAGCGTCTGATGCCTTTGATGACAAAGCTGTCAAAATGGGTTGATACTTTTTCATAGATTTTGCGGTCATCTCCAAAAGCAAACCCGTGTTGACGTAAAATGCCGTCCTGCTCATCAATGGTTCGGGCTTCGTCGGTATCAATGCCTTCCTCTGCGGCAAATGCTACAAAATCGGCATAACGCGCATGTTTCCAACATCCGTATTGATGAACCGCCTCGTCCGCCACCGGCATAAATCCCTGCAATTTATTGAGCAATTCTTCCGGTGTAAAATCAGCGGTTTTGGCAACCAGTCGGTAATGCATGACTTTTCTCCTAGCAGGCAAACCGGGCGGCGTTGAGAAGATTTTTCAGGTTTTCTACCTCTTTTTTGAAACGATATTTTTTCAGCAAAGAAGCGATAATGTAAGTTAATATGGTCATTTTGTTTTCCTTTCGGTTTAATGGTTAAATTATGGCATTGCTGCCTGACACGGTTAGTATGAGAGAAAAACAAAACGCAAGTCAACAGATTGTTTTTCAAGGCTTTTCTCGAAACTCGGTTTTAAATGTATTTAAATGGATATGTGTGGATATAGCGGGGTAAAAAGTTTTGTAAGATTTTGCTTAAAACAGGATAATTTTGTTTTAATCAGCGAAAGAATCGTAGAATCGGATAAAAAAGTAGACATTGAATGTATCCGTAAAAATAAAGTCCCTGGTATTTTGTCATGATTTTATTAAATGAAATTAAACTTGTTTGCGATTACCCTAGCAAAAAAGAAAGTAGGAATTGTTGAGGACGCATGGTGCATTTTAATTTCAAACAGGGACTTTTCCAGGCAAAAGGCGAGATTTTGCAATATATCGGCGAGGACGGGAAAGAGTACGTTCCGTATGATTATAATTTTGAAGAAGACATCGTGCCGGCCATCAATAACCTGATACCCGGCAATGAAACATTACCAATCCGACGGGAACTTAAAAACATTAAGGTATTTTTGCAAGGAAGTCTGGTCGGGCTTTGTTTTAAGGGCTTTGACTTCGGCGATGTGGTTGCGGCCGGTGCTTTATTCAGCGCGACCGGTTCACCGTATATCAGCGTTTTGTATTTTATCGGCTGCCGTTTCGGCGTTAATGACGGAATTGACATTCCGCCGGCTGGTGTCGGATTTTATGACTGCGTGTTTGAAGAAGCTTACAATGTGCGCTTACGAAATGAAACACCGGACGCACCGATAGAATTTAACAATTGTGTTTTTAACGGCAGCTTGAACTTTGACGAGATAGATGCCCGGATTCCGGTGGAAATTGACCGCTGCGTGTTTAATGAGAACAGCCGGCTCAATATGCGGCGCTTTAACGGCAGCGGTAACATAGGTTTGTATCATCTGGAAATCCGGAACTGCCTGTTTAAGGGGATAGTGAATTTTGACGAGAGTATAGTGCCGGGAAAGAGCGTGTTGGAATATCTGACCTTCTTCCGCGAGGTCAGCTTTAGGGATACGCAATTCAAACCGGAAGTAAAAATACAGAACTTGAGTTTTGCGCCTTTTATCACCCAGACGGCTAAGGACGGTTTTAAGAGTTTTCTCAGCGCTTTGAACAAAAGCGGATACACTAAGGAAGCCAAGTTTTATGAACAAAATGTCGGTGTGGACGGCGTTGATACCAAAATCAGCAAAGACGAGTTTGACATTGCCGCGCGTTCAAACTGGCTCAATATCAAGCAAACGGCAGCATTTTTAGGGATTTCATACGCAACCTTGCTCGCCATGCGCAAAGAAGACAAGGCCGACGGTATCCGCCGCATTCCCTACATCGGCGAAGGCAAAGGCTCCCGCTACTACCTTCCCCTCCTCGAAGCCTACAAAAGCAGGGATATGGATTTGGTTAATAAACTGGCAAAAGAAATCGAGGGGAAGTAAGAGGTTTTAACATTTTTGAAAGTTTTGTTCTTTATATATTATAATGATGTAATTATTTCCAGAGGGCACTATGACAAGTATTGAAGAGCAAATAGAAGATATTGCGAAAAAACAATTAGATGATATTCAAATCAAATACTTTACTAAAACTGAAGAAATAAATTCAGAGATAGATAATGCTTTAAAAAAGTCTCCTTCGAAAAGCGGTGGGATGGGAAATAATTATCCTGACATAAAGCTCTTTTTACAAACCAAAACAGGACGCAAAATTCCCGTGATGATTGAGGTAAAAGGAACAAAAGGAGTTTTAATAAAACAGAATGAAGATGGTGAAATAGAAAATTATAAAAAAGATGGAACTGTTAATTATATAAATATTCAAAAATATGCTGTAAATGGCGCAATACATTATGCAAAGGCAATTCTCGATTATACAGAGAGTTATTCCGAAGTAATTGCAATTGGAATTAATGGTTATAAAGATGCTACAAAAGAAATAGTAACGGAATTAGGTGTTTACTATATTTCTAAAAGTAATTTTTCATTACCTAAAGAGATTGGTAAATATAGTGATCTAAGCTTTCTTAAAATCGATTGCTTAGATAAGTTACTTGAAAAAATAGATATGATAAATCTCAGTGAAGAAGAAAAAGAGAGAAAGACTAAAGATTTTGAAAATCAAATTGAAATCAAATTAAAAGCCCTAAATCAAAAGATGCATGATGATTTAAAGATTTCAGTTGGTTCTCGCGTACAACTGGTTGCAGGGTTAATTATGGCAGCACTTGGCGTTCCCAATAAAGTTTCTCCATTAGATATTGCGGATTTAAAGGGTAATACTGGAAAAAATTCTAATGATGGGAAAACTGTTGTTGATAAAATATCAGATTTTTTAAGTGAAAAGAAAATACCTGATGAGAAGAAGGATTTGATTGTCAGCGACTTAACTAAAGTTTTTATATACTCAGATCTATATAAACCGATGAATGGCGAAAGTAAAATTAAGACCATTTATACTGTAATTAAAAATGATATTATGCCAATATTTACTTCGGCAAAACATTTAGATTTTACCGGACGCCTTTTTAATGTATTGAATGAATGGGTAGATATACCTGATGGAGAGCGTAATGATGTTGTATTAACACCTCGTTATGTTTGTGAATTAATGGCTAAACTGTGTAAAGTAAATAAGGATAGTTTTGTTTGGGATTATGCTACAGGTTCAGCCGGATTTTTAATTTCCTCGATGAAACAGATGATAAAAGATGCAGAAGAAAATATTAAAAGTCCCAAAGAACTGGATAAAAAGATAGCGGATATTAAATACCATCAACTTCTCGGTGTGGAAAAAAGAGCGGATATCTACATGCTTGCTGTTCTTAATATGATTATGATGGGAGATGGTTCAACTAATATTTTACACAAAGATTCATTGACAGAGTTTGAAGGAAATTATGAACAAGGAGATGAGGCCGGAAAACCTTTTCCAGCCAATGTATTTTTATTAAATCCACCTTATTCTGCACCAGGCAAAGGTTTTATTTTTGTTAAAAAGGCATTATCAAAAATGTCAAGTGGTCGAGCGGCTATTCTTATTCAAGAAAATGCAGGGAGTGGTAATGGTTTACCTTATACAAAAGAAATTTTAGAAAACAATACATTAGTTGCCAGTATTCATATGAGTGATATCTTTTGCGGTAAGGCCGGTGTACAAACCGCTATTTATGTTTTTGACATCGGAATAAAACATAACAAAGATAACATTGTCAAATTCATTGATTTTTCAAATGACGGCTATACACGACAAAATAAGAAAAAATCAGGTGCAAATGTTAATTTAAAAAATACCGACCATGCAACAGACCGTTATGAAGAGATTGTAGATATTGTTCTCAATCGTAAGAAAAAAACGCACTATTTTGATGATTGCGTGATTGAGGATACCATCAATCTTGAGGGAAAAGATTGGACTTATAGTCAACATTGTAAAATTGATACTATACCGAATGAAGATGATTTTCGTAAAACAGTTGCAGAATATTTGAGCTGGAAAGTTTCAATGTTAATGAAAGAGGAAAATACTGTAAATTTTCTTTAAGCCACCGTTTGCAACAGATAGAAACAGAATATAAAACAAATGGTGGCAAGTTTAAAAAATATAAAATAAGTGATTTGTTCAATATTTCTTCTCCAGCTAAAAGATTTAATGCTAATGCAGTTAAATTTGGGGGAAAGTATCCGTATGTGGTTAGAACTTCTAAAAACAATGGTATTAGAGATTATATAACAGAGGATGAAAAATATTTATCACCAGCGAATACATTCTCTTTTGGACAAGATACCGCTACAGTTTTTTATCAGGATAAGCCCTATTTTACAGGCGATAAAATTAAGGTTATGAAGCTAAAAGTTGGAGACCTAAATAAAGAACGAGCATGTTATTTATTATCAATTTTAAGAAAAGCTTTTAGTAATTTTTCATGGGGACAAACTTCTTTCAATGAAACTATATTAAATGATGTAGAAATAATTATCCCGACAAAAAACAATCAAATAGATTTTGAATATATGGAGGAACGCATACGCGTTCTTGAAGAGGAACGCATACGCGTTCTTGAAGCTTATTTGAAAATAACAGGTCTAGATAAGTATATCTTGACCAAAGAAGAACAAGATGCCTACGATACTTTACACAACGGGGGGGGGAGATTTAAATTATATGCAATTGGAAGTTTATTTAACATTCATCCAACAAAAGCGTATAGAGTGACTAATCATTTATTATTCCAAACTAGAGGAAAAACACCTGTCGTAACTAATTCTAGTACGAATAATGGTATATCTGGATATATAAATTTATCTCCAACAGAAAGAGGGGGAATAGTAACATATAGCGATACAACAACATCTGATGGAATTTTCTTTCAGCCGGTTGATTTTATAGGGTATCCGCATGTCCAAGGTGTATATCCTATAAAGGAAAGTGAGTGGAATGAAAAAACATTGTTGTTTTTCGTCTCTACTTTTCGTAAAAGTGCTGGTGGACGCTTTGATTATGCTAATAAATTTAACAGAAGTATAGCAAAGACAATGAATATTAGTTTACCGTGTACAAAAAATGGCAAAATAGATTATGAATTTATGGAAACATACATAAAAGCCATTGAGAAAAAAGTGATTCAAAATGTAATTAGATGGAAAGATAAAGAAATAGAAAAGACAAAAGAAGTAGTTAATTTAAAATAAATATTAACTAAACAAAAAGAGCGGCACCTAATATGTCGCTCTTTCTATTTACGGATTATCATAACATTTGCCTTTCAAGCAATCTACCAATGGTATGGATATCGGTATTGATTGCGAATATTTTGTTTAGCCAAATAAAATAGGCATTCACTTGCAATGCAATTTGCCATTATGCAACCGACATCATTCATATTTCTTGCTTGAGTGAAATCATAAGCAGTTTTTACTCTTGATGCCCAAGACAAAGCCGTCAATAATTCTAACAATTCTTTCACCTCCTTTCGAAGATATAATTTCAAACACACATCACAACATATTGTACAAACGCTACAATAGATATACAATATACAGGAACAACGATTGAGGGTCAAGATATTATGCTTCCCGATTTTAATTATTTCTTAGCTTCAATCCCGTTAAATCCTCCGCTAGTCTATCAGCCCTAGCCCTTTCCAGCTCATATTGTTGTTTGTAGTATTCAGCGTCGCGTTGATAGTTTAGGACTTCTTGGGCGAGGATGCGTTTATCTATGTTGCTTAAATCTACGCAAGAGATGATTAAGTAGGGTTTGCCGGAAAGGTTTAGCACTCTGCGGCCGTGGATATCCGTTGATTTTAGAAGGTATCCCTCGCGGATCAGTTCGTTTACCATCACTTTGGCAGAATTAACCGTTAATCCGAGGGCGTCGGCGATTTTATCGTTCCCCATGAAAAATGTGTGGTTATTGTTGGTTTTGTATTTAATGAAATCCAGTAGCAAACGTTTGGTTATGGATAGCTCAGCTTTGCTTTTGCTCATGTTTTCTCCTCATAAAAATTCGTCTCACAAAATATTTATTGAAGAAAGACGCCGGATCTTCATTTGAACAAAATTCTTGCCGGAAATCGATATTTCCACCTGTTTGAAGCATTGGAAACCGTTATTTCCGGTTTTCTTGAAACGGAAACTCTTATTTTTACCGGTGGAAGCTGTTATTTCCGTTAGCGGAAGTCATTATTTCCCGAAATGGGAACCGTTATTTTCTTTGCTTTTTGCAAAATGTGTTGTTTGGCAAGGGATTGAGAGTGATTTTAGAGCCCTATAATAGTATTATAATAGAAAATAAAATAGCTATTATAATAGACAGGAATTGAACAATAGCTCTTTTGTTTCTCTCTTAAAATAGAAGGAAAATAAATCAGTTGAAAGGAGTTTGACGGTTTCAATAAAAAAGGAATGCAACTTAAGGCATTCCCTATAAAGACAAATTAATATGATGAGATTTATAGCTGTTTGCTACATAGATATTTATCTCGCAAATTCCGCTTTTCCCGAATTAAAAAATCACCGATTTGCCGGATAAATATCTTTGTAACAAAAGACAAAGGAGATTTTTATGTTGATTTATAACTCAGAAAACGAATGCTACTCCAGATTTATCCCGATTGATCAAGCTGCTGAAATACAAGAAAAAATAAAGAAACTGGAAACGAGATTGCAAAATATGCCGGTTAATCCGATTGATCAGGCAGAATGCACAGATGAACTTGATATTGATGATGTTAACTCAATAAAGGAATTGCTTAAATCGGAAAATTTTAATATCAATATGCCGATAAACCACCGCCGTGCCAGTTTGTTTCTGGTGGCCTGTTATTTTTGTTCCGATAAAGATCCTTTGGAATTTCTTATAGAACAAGGCAGCGAAATTAACAGAACGGATATTTTCGGTTACAACGCTATTATGTCCGTGCTTCTGAACGAAAATATGGATGATGAAACAAAATTAGCCGTGCTGCGAATGCTGATTGACAAGGGCTGTGATGTTAATTGGATTAATTGCCAAGGCAAAACTGCATTAATGCTGACCTTGGAGCGTATAGAGCCTGATATTGCCAATCTTTTGCTTGATAACGGTGCCATTTTATATAAGAACTGATTTTATTTCAAACACCCTTCAATATATGTCATAGCATTGAGCAAACTTTGGGTTGCAAGGGTTAGTTTTCCATATCTTTTGTTTTGATGAAGATTATTAAGCCAATACTGATAAATCTTCATCATTAAACTTTTACAGTCCCCAGCAAAATCCTGTAAATCGCTGCGGATAACAGCATCATCATCTTCCTGTAAAATCTGATAACCGGTGATTTTGTTATGGTTTTGTGCCAGAAAGTTGTCCAATTCCGCCTCATCGGCAAAGTTTTTATATCCCCTGCGGCTGGTTATCGTTTCAATCAATACCTTCATATTAAATCCTTATGCTTTATAAAAATATTTATTGATTTTTTGCATTTTCCAACCCGTTGAATTTAAAATAAATGATGATGAATCAAAGCATTAACATGAAAAAATGTTAAAAAAAGTGCTTGACTTGAGAATCCCGGCATGATAACCCGGGTGCCATCTTTAAATCTTGATTGATTTTGATGGAGATTCAAATGGATAGAAACAATTTAATGCAAGCACTTTATGCTATGGATCGGGAGCGGATTAAAACCGAACTCAACGCCGGTGCGGATGTTAATGCTCCTTATAACAAGCACGGTTGGACGCCTTTTATGTGGGCATGTCGGGAATTCTATGAACCGGAAGCGATTGAAACATTTCTGGCAGCCGGCGGCGATGTCAACTCCCGCAATCAGTATGAAGAAACACCCTTCATCATTGCCTCCAAGCACCGCAGTTCGCCACAGACATTGTCGGTTTTGCTCAAGGCCGGAGCGGATATCAACGCGCAGGATAAATTCGGCAACACCGCGTTTGTTTATATCGTAAAGCATCCGCAGGCTATGATGCGACTTCGGGTTTTGGATTTTATGATTGATAACGGCGCCGATCCGAATATCAAAAACAAGCACGGCAAAACCGTTTGGGATTATGCCGCCGAACAGGATGGCTTAACCGATTACCTCTGCGTCCGCTTATTGGAGGAGAAGAGCGATGAGTAATGCTGCCCGAATTGCTGCGTTAAACGATGCTTTCAGAGCTAATCCCTCGCTCGGAACATTTGTTTTAACCGCCGGTATTCGTGCCAATATGCCGCAGGACATTGCGGCCATTATCAACAAAGTGCGGACTTTTAAGGATTTCAACGAAGGCGATGATCCGTATAGTGAACACGATTTTGGTGCTTTTGACTTTAAGGGCAAGAAGATTTTCTGGAAGATTGATTACTATGACCACAATTTTGAATTTGCCTCACCGGATGCTGCCGATCCGGAGCTTACCAATCGCGTTTTGACCGTTATGTATGCCGACGAATACTAGGAGGGCGTTATGGAATATGATGTTATTTGCAGCGAAAGCATAGACAAGCTGGTGGAATACGTGAATGTGTATCTTCAGGACGGTTGGCAATGCCAAGGCGGTATCGGGGTTTTAACCCAAGGGTTAAGTTACAAAGTGTTTTATCAGGCAGTTGTGAAAGGAAAATCAAATGACCAATGACGTTTTTGTGGATGATAAGAAAATCAAAGATATTCTGACCTATATCAGCGGGATGAAACACGCTGAGCAAATCCGCATGATGTTCCTGTGCAGCCTAAATGGTATGCGTTCTATCAATTTTGCCTACTTGCAGATTAAGGACGTTTTTACCGACAACCTCAAAGTCAAAGACGTGATTTGCCTTGATTACGACAAGAACAAAGGCAAAAACAAATGCTCCTACTATATGAACAGCCAGATGAAGAAGGAATTTTGTGAATATTTGAAGTATTTGCAGCGGAAATGGAAAGACAGGCTGACACCGGAGACTTATTTGTTTACGAGCCAAAAGCTCAGTAAGCCCTATAACCGCGCCAGTATCAGCCGCCTGTTTGCTTCGGTTTATCGGAAATTCAACATTCAGGGCGCGAGCCACTTGGGACGGCATTTGTTTGTTTCCAAACTGGTTAATTCCGGCGTGAATATCTGCATTGTGCAGAAACTGGCCAATCATAAAAACATCAGCACCACGCAGCATTATTTTAACTATAACGACCAAATGCTCGCCAACGCCGTGGAAAATGTTAGGATTTAAGATGAATAAAGAAGAATATAACAAAATACTCTGTGATTATCAGGCCAAAATTGCATACTTAAACGAAGAAATGAATAATTTTAAGCGGACAAACCTGCCATTAGTCAAAGAAAATATAAAATCACAAAAGCAACAACGCCGAGAGTGGTTTCTGGAACATTTTGATAAGATTTGGGAAAATCATTACAAATTCAAACTGGGAACACCCTATGCCTCGGTTATTGTTGACGGCATCATCATTACAAGCTTTGCCTGCCCGTATTACGGTTATGCAATAGATAAAATCAGCATTGGGAATCTGGTGAAACTCTGGGATAACGGCTTTATGTTTCGCGGTTATCCGTTAATCCATTACCGTAGACATCATAATAGTGATTGCAGCAGTATTTCCTACATTAAAGACCGAAAAATCATCAGCTACGACTATTCCTACTGACAACCGCCGGAAGAACAATATATTCCGTCACGACCGGTTTTGCAGATACTCAAAAACCTCCGCCATCACCAGCCGGATGACTTGGATAATTACAGAACGGTGGAAGATTTGGCGGAAGTATTATAGTTTAGAACTTATCCGGTAAATCTTTGAGTTTTGTTCCGTTATACTCAAAATAAGCCGCACCTTGATACGCCCCACTTTTATTCACTTCACTGCGATTTTCAAATAAATGTCGCACCAGTGGAGACAATTTCCAAATGTGCCCTTTGTATTCAACTTCTCTTTCCCCAACAACTTTGGCCTTTTCATTTTTGTCTTTAATAAAGGTTACTATATCTCCGTTTTTGAGCCCTTTGGCATAGAAATTAAATCTGTTGTTTTGTTCGTTCGTCTTTGCCAAAGCTGTAAATTCTTTCTCACGGTCTTTTACCTGCGGGTAGATGATTTCTCCTTCAAATGCCGTCAACAAGCGCGTAACCAATTCGGAATCCAAGGCAAACAGTTCGCTTTGTCCCAGTCTTTGTTTAGAAAAGACATCTTGCAATAATCTTTCTTTTTCTTGATAATCTGAGACTTTGATGGCAAATACTTTTTTAAGTCCGACAACATTATAATAACCATTCATTTCCAAATAGCGCATCCGTTCAGGATATTGCTTTTCCTGAGTAATACCGATTTTAATCAAATCCGGAACAGCTGTTGTCATGATATAAAGTATTCCTGTCGCCATTTTAGTTCCTTTCCCAGAAATTAGCTTATTAAGTTAAGATTACTTTATCAGAAATTATAAAAACGTTAAAAATATGGTAAAATAATTAAATTTTAATGTTTAATAATTATGATTTTAAAATTTCAAATAAAATCCTAGATAATTCTAACTATATCAAAACAACATTTAAAAACGTGTATTTTTTAACATTTTTGAAGATTTTTTGTTAATTATGTGTTTTATTGTATATAGGGAGATTTATGGTGATTGATATTGTTACAAATCAAATTATAGATAATTCTGAGCACACCTATGAGAAAAATAATGTTACATTTATTGGTGTACGTATTCAAGATATTGAAAGTTATGCCAATAAAATGAAGTTTCAAATTTTAGATACAAGTTGGATTGCTCAAATGTCGCCCTTAAATCAGCAATCTTATTCAGCAAGAGCTAACGAAACTATAAAAAGTTTAGTCAATAATGTATTGAATGAAGTCAAAAATTCAGTAACAGCGGAATTTGGTGAAATCCTGATATCAATGTCAGCTCAAGATGCTCTGAGTATAACACAAGATCACCATATACTTCCTTTATCTGAACTTTGGAAAACTAGAGTTAGAGGAAATGATAGTTTCGATTTTCATACTGAAACAAAAGAATGCTATATAGTTTTTGGTGAAGCAAAGTACCAGACCAATAAAACATCCTACAATACAGCATTAAAACAGGTAGTGAGATTTATAAACCTTCGAAAAGATGATATGGATCTCGCTGATTTAATGAATTTGGTTACAGCCAAAACTAAATCTACATTTGAAACATATGGTGCTTTAAAATCATATGCGGCAGCATTTTCTGTAAAAAATTTAAATAATAAAAAACTTATTAAACAAATAAAAGAAAATAAATTTTTTAAGCAACTGATGAGACAATATAAATTATATTTGATTGGAATTGAAATATGTCAATAAAAAATATATTTTCTGAGAAATGTGATATAAATAGAGAACTAAATAGTATATTGAATGAGATTCATACTAACGGTCCTATAAATGCGTATAATCTTGAAAAACTAGCATATATAAAAAAATATTATCCAGATAATTTTAACAAAATAGAACATGAATTAATGTATTTATTAGGGTTGTTTTATAAAACTACAACACCTAAGAGTCTTGTGGAAATTTTTTACAAAATATACCAAGATCATATACAAGAAGAAACTGGAAGCATTTTGACTCCTGTTCAAGCAAATGCTTTTAATTTAATAAAATCTTATAAATATTTTTCTTTTTCAGCGCCAACAAGTATTGGAAAATCTTATCTCTTTAGAAAAATGATAAAAACTTCAAGCAAGGACATTGTAATAATTGTACCTTCAAGAGCTTTGTTGACAGAATATATATTGGAAATTCAAAATGAGGTTCCCAAAGACGTATTGGTTTTGCAATTTGTCGATTTAATAAATAAAAAGCATACAAAACGTCACATTTTTGTATTAACCCCAGAAAGGACCTCTGATTTATTTAAATATGTAAACCATTTGAATGTTGAGTTTTTTCTATTTGATGAAGCTCAAATATCTGAAGAAAGTTTGAGAGGAATACGTTTCGATGCATTAGTTAGAAGAGTGGATAAGATTTTTTCTTCATCGAAAATTGTATTTGCACATCCTTTTGTGAATAATCCAGAAGCTCAACTCTCTAAACATCGCTTTATATCTGATGCTATATCTCAAAATTATCATCAACAAGCTGTTGGAAAAATATATATAAAATATGATGATGATAATAATTTTGAATATTTTTCTCCAAATGAAGATATAAAAGGTATCATTAAACCTGAAAAAAACTTAATTTCACAGATATTAAATAATAATGGAACAATATTGATTTATATTGCAAAGGAAAAAATATATTCTGGAGAATATTTAATTAAATATAAAGATATAATAAAAAATTGTCCTGAAATAACAAACCAAGAAGCACTGAATTTAATTGCTGAATTACATGATTATATTGGGGGTTCCAACAAAAGAAATGCTATACAATATTCTTCATTGATAGATATGATGAAAAAAGGAATAGTTATTCATCACGGTTCAATACCTTTGTATGGCCGTTTACTCATTGAAAGGTTTATAAATAAAGGATTTGCTAAACTGTGTTTTTCTACATCAACTTTAATGTATGGTATAAATTTACCATTTGATATTGTGTGGATTGACTATTTTCATTTTGACGGAAATAAAAATGAAAAAATATTAAAATTAAAAAATCTGATAGGTAGAGCCGGTCGCAGCTCTCTTAAAAAGAATAAATTTGATTTTGGATATGTTTTTATACATAAAAAGAATATAAAAACTTTTAACAACCGTTTAAATGATGCAGCAAATTTATCAACAACTTCATTACTAGATATTTCTGATAATAAACACTCTGAAGATGATTTAGATTTGATCAATGCAATTAGAAACAATACTTTTGATCCGTATTCTCAGTTACCCCAAGCACAAATTGATAGAATAAAAAAAGATGAACAGTTAAATGAGAAAATACGATATATACTGGATGTTTTATTAAAAAATGGTACTTTAACAGCTGAAGAATATTATAAATTATCTAATACTGATAAGGATCTATTGAAATCATATATAGCAGACATTTTTTCAAGTCATTTAAGAAGAGATAGCTTAACACCGGCAGAAAAAAGCGTGTTAAGCACGGCAATTCCCATTATGCTGTGGAGAATACAAGGTCGTTCATTTAAGCACATTGTTTCAATGAGGTATGCTTATGTAACAAACCAAAAAGAACGTAGAGATATTGAAAATAAGTATAAAAATGAACTAATAAGTGCGACTGAAATGTACGAACGACTAAAAGAAGTCCCATTAAAATATACTCAAATTGCAGCAACTTTGCCCAATAAAACATTAAAAAAGAATAACTTATTTAATTATGGGAAATTACCAGATTTTAGATATGACATTTTAATGTATGATACATATGATTATCTTGATAAAGTTATTTCTTTTTCTCTTGCACAACCATTAGCCGCTGCCTTCCATATATATTATGATAAAACTGGTGATAATAGAGCTCTAATAATGGAAAATTATATAAAATACGCATCAAATGACAACATAGACATTTATCTACAACGATATGGTTTTAGCTTTGAAGAAATTGACGTTATAAAACCTTATGTTAAGAAAATAGATGCTGATGAAATTGTCTTTAATAAAAAAGTTTTACAACTAGATAAAAAATATTTAAGAGTAGTAAAGCGATATATGTATTAGCGATACTATATATGTTATAAAAATCTTTTTTTAGCAATAACAATTGTTTCTTTGAAAAATGTGATTTCGGCGAGAAATTGCTTTCTTGACTTTTATATTAACAGATAATATAATATCTATAAATGATATATAATTATATTTGGAGATAATATATTGTCTTTTATACTAAAATCACAGCAAGAGGTTATGCAAGAGATTGCAATTAGGGCCAAAGGCAAGCGTTTGGAGCAAAATCTGACACAGGAAGGTTTGGCGTTGCGTTCCGGCGTTAGTTTAGGTAGTATCAAGCGTTTTGAACGAAGCGGCGAGATTTCTTTGAAATCGCTGATTGATATTGCTTTGGCGTTGGGATGTTTGGAAGATTTTGATGCCTTGTTTGCAGACAATACGCCGCGCGGCAGTTTGTTTGAAAGTAAAGAAGAGAAAAAACGCAAACGGGGGAGCATCAAATGAGATTGAATGTTTTTTTGAATGCTTACGGCAAGCGACATTTCGTTGGGATTTTAGAGGAACAGGCACCACGTATCTTTTTTGAATATTCACCGGAGTTTATTGCAACCGGAATAAATTTGTCCCCTTTTATGCTGCCGCTCAAATCACAAATATTTGAAGACTCCAAACAAACTTTTGACGGGCTTTTCGGCGTGTTTAATGATAGTCTGCCTGACGGTTGGGGATGTCTGCTTTTAGACCGACAATTACAAAAAAAAGGCCTGAGTTTGCAACAAATCACGCCTTTGCAGCGTTTGTCCATGATTGGGCTTAATGCTATGGGGGCATTGGAATATGAACCCATTACCGAAAATGACAGCGAATTTGTCGGCGATATAGAACTGGATTCACTTTGTTTGGAAGTGAACCATATTTTGGCCGGCAAGAGTTCGGAAGTTCTAGATAAGCTTTTAACGCTTAACGGTTCATCCGGCGGAGCGCGGCCCAAAATTGTGGCGTTGGTTTCAGATGATAAGCAAACACTCATTCACGGAAACTTGGCTAAACCCGGTTATAGTCCGTGGTTGATTAAGTTTGCATCGTCTCTTGATAATAAAAACATCGGCGCTGAGGAGTATGTTTACTCAAAGATGACCAAAGACGCCGGTATTGAAATGCCGGAAACGTATTTGTTTTCCTCAAAAAACTGCGTCGGCCATTTCGGTGTCAAACGTTTTGACCGGATTGGCAACCAAAAGGTGCATATCCATACGGCCTGCGGGTTATTGCATGCCAACCACCGAACATCCAGCATTAACTATGACGGTTTATTAAAACTGACCTCAATTCTTACCAAAGACGTTCGGGAAGTTGAGAAAATGGTTCGGCTGATGATTTTTAACGTCAAAGCCGGCAATAAAGACGATCACTCAAAGAACTTTTCTTTTATGCTGGATAAAAACAATAACTGGAAAATGACGCCGGCGTATGATTTAACGCCTTCGCAGGGTATCAACGGCGAGCAGACATCTATGGTAAACGGTAAAGGGATGGATATTACAGACAGCGATTTAATTAAAACCGCCGTGCCTTTCGGATTTGCGGAGAAGAAAGTTGCTGCAATCATTGAACAAACGAATGACGCTCTGGCAAATTATGGCAAATATATGAAAGAGCTTGGGGTGAAGTAGAAAAACGATACAAATGTTAAACTTTCCGGCATTTTCTAACAAAGTTTAACATTTCGCCGCACGAACTTTGGCGAGCATTTTCAGACCGCTATATTTTCTGCCGATTTCAAAGAAAATGTTAAAGAATGTGCATTGTTTGATATTTTTATATTTGGAAAATTCCTCTTGCAATATAATTGAAATTAGTCTAATATAAATTATATTAAATAAATATAACTGTACAGGTGATGGTATGGAATTTATCGGCAGAACAAAAGAACTTAGCGATTTAGAGCAAGAATATAACAACTCACATTCCTTTGTTGTTATATATGGTCGCAGACGTATCGGAAAAACTGCTTTAATTCAAGAATTCATTAAAGGCAAGCCTGCTCTGTACTTTTTGGCGACAGAAGAATCCGAACCGCAGAGTATGAAACGGTTTGCTTTAAGTTTATCGCAATTTGCCAATCAGGAATTTATCGCCAAAGCTAATTTTGATGATTGGATTGAGCTCTTCAAACTGTTTGCCGCCGTTCCTGGCAAAAAGCCCAAAGTGCTCGTTCTTGATGAATTTCAGTACATGGTTAATACAAATCCCGCCTTTACTTCAATCTTTCAAAAAGCATGGGATGAAGTCTTATCAAAGCAAGATATTATGGTCATTATCTGCGGTTCATACATTAATATGATGACGAAACAGGTTTTAGCGGAAAACAGTCCCATGTATGGTCGCCGTACATCTCAAATCCGATTGGCACCGCTTCCTTTTTTCGATATCAGACAACATTATCACCATAAGTCTTTTTCCGATGTGGTTGAGTTTTATTCCGTAACCGGCGGCATTCCGAAATATTTGGAGTTCTTTGATAACAAAAATTCTTTAATGGATAATATCTCCCGCGTCATTCTTAATAAAAACGGCTTTTTGTACGAAGAACCGGCGTTTTTACTCAATAAGGAAGTTAAAGAACCGGTAAACTATTATTCGGTTATGAAAGCAATAGCTCAAAATAATCACAAACTATCGGAGATAGCTTCGGCAATGTCCACGGAAGGCAACAAATTAAGTCCCTATCTGGAAACTTTGCAGGGATTATACTTATTGGAAAAACGTGTTCCGGCCACCGAAAAAAATCCGGAAAAAAGCCGGAAAGGATTATATTTTATCCGAGATATATTTATCCGCTTTTGGTTTATGTTTGTCTTTCCTTATAAAGGAGAGCTTGAGCTGGATAATTTGAATTTTGTACAAGATAAGCTGAAATCCAATTTTATTGATAATCACGTAGCATTTGTTTATGAAGAAATCTGCCGCAACATATTTGCAGAACTATGCAAGCATAGAAAAATTGACTTTGTTCCTTCTCGTATCGGCGCATACTGGAACAAAAATGAAGAGATAGACTTGGTTGCCATTGATGAAAGCCACAAGCGTATGTTTGCGGCTGAATGTAAATATTACAAAGACGACAAACCGGTTGACGTTAATGTTTATGCAAAGCTGACGGAAAAATGCCAAGTTGACGATTTCAAAGGATATGATTTAACCTACGGCATATTCTCTAAAAGCGGATTTACAAAGCATTTGAGAGATATCGCGAAAGAAAACAAAAAACTTATTTTAATAGATGAATGCAGTGTAGTGAAGTAACTAAATTGTCATTTCATTTTCCGTTAAGTTCTTAACCAGCGTAAGACACTCTCTCATAATGAGAATTTCTTCATCTGATACTTTCTCTTTTCTTAAAGGCAACGATAATTAAGCTACCATAAATAATTAATGGTAAAAAAAAGAGTATTGCTCCAAGAATGGCATTTCCTAGACTGCCAAGTGTTAAGATAATATTTTTTTGTTTAAACAAAAAATACAAATAAACAAATATATATAATAACCATTCAGGAATTATTACTTGCCAAGATAAGGCTTGGTATAAATAATTTTTTCCATAAATTTTCAGCCCTGTGTAGAGAGGAACGGCTAAAATATAAAAACAGATGATTGTAAATGTTTCATAACGACATGGGGCTTGTTCATCTTTTCTAAACCAATGAAAATAGTTATTCCAACCAAATTCCAAATAGTTTTGAATTTGAGCCCCCCAAGCAGGAGTAATACAGATTTCGCCACTTTGATGGTCATTCGTCATCATTGTTCCCCATAATAGAGACAAAACAATAATCAGTAGCTCTAGTATAATGTATTTTGCTATTTTAATTGTTTTCTCTTTTTATTTGCTTTTTAATTTCATTATATGCATGTTACACCCATATATTATAAATACAGAACACAGAATAAAAGGAACAAATAGTAGCAATACCCCGATTAAAGCATTTATGAAACTATAACTTGTTAACACTAGACCTGGCTGCAAAAATAACCATATCATAAATAAAGCAATGTAAAATATATATTCTGAAATAACAAATTTATATTTAAGTGTTATTGAAAGCTTAAACATTCCATACACCTTTAACAAAGCATATGCAGGAAAACAACTTAAAAAATATAAGCACCATGCCGCAAAAGTTATACGGCATGGCATTTGTTCTATATTTGAAAACCATAGAAAATAGTTATTCCATCCTAATTCCAGATAGTCACCAATATTTATTCCATAATTTGCTGTTAGGCATGTTTCTCCAGGTTTGAGCATTGAGATAAAAAATAAATCTCCCCAAAACCAAGCGGCGATAATAAATATTAGTTCCAGAATGACATAAAATAAAATTTTCATTATTTTCCTTTTTTTGATTTAATTTTTGGCATTTCCAATGGGTTATTCCAAGATTTATTTTTATAATATTCTTTTGCCCGAGCACCATAATCATTTACTTCTTTTAATCCTGTACCATTCCATAAAGTAGCGATTTTGGCAATATCTTTATCAGGAACAGCATCATATATTGATTTAAGGACCCTTACGCCGAGTTCTATGTTTTGCTCAGGATCATTAACATCATATTGTTTTCCTTGAATATTAAATGGACTACGGCAGAATTTATAAAAATTCTAAGAAGAACAGAATCTTAGAAAACAAATAGGAGACGTTATCAGGAAAATAAATTCGTTTCAGATTGACCTTTTCTTTGTTTTTTAGCTTTAGTATAAGCGACGATTAAAGAAATTATGGCGGACAGAAGTGCCAATACAGCCAGGCCGAACAGCAAATATTTCAACAAAGAAACTGATATGTCTGCATTGCACAGTCTGTCATCGAAACAGCATTATGATACAGAGGGAATATTTCAAATCCATAAAAAAATTGACAAAAAGACTCTAAAAATATTGCGTCTTTGATGAAAATTTGTTATTTTTATTATATATATTCAAGCAGGTAAGGTTGGAGATTGGCGATGAGTTTGAAAACAAAAGCAGCGATTGCGTTAAGTGTTATGTCTTCATGGTTCGGAACATCCGCAGCGCAAAACAGCGGAGAGCCGGAGAAACCGGACAGCGTCAAACGTTCCGAGCTGATTGCCAAACCGGCTGCCGACAAAGCGGCAAAAACCTTTACCGAATTTCATTCCGTTCAGGAAAATCCGGACAGCATTCAACCGGAAAGCATTGCGGAAATTCCGGATAGTGTTCAGGCGAGGATTGAACAAGAGCGCAAAGCGTTTCAAGACAGCATCATTTTGGAAAAGAAGCATGCCAATTTAAAAGCTTCCGAGAAGCTTATGCTTTATGTTATTGCCCATTTTGAAGGAATGAAAAGCCGGGCCTATTATGACAAAGCCGCCAAAATCTGGACAATTAACCTCGGCAACACCATTCGACCTGACGGCAAGCCGGTGAGACCGGGCGATTGTATCCGTACGGAAGAGCAGGCTTTGGAATATGTAAGCGCCCACATTGACAACAAGATGTCGGAAGATATGGTCAAATACCTGCCGCTGGACCAGATGACACAAGCCGAAATCGCCATTATGGGAAGTTTGTTCTACAATTGCGGCACCGGTATTTTGCACGACAGGAAAGGCAACCCCAAACAGTTTGCCCTGACGGCATCCGAATATTTTACGACACGCGGCGACAGCATCAGCAAAGAATTTGACAAGGCGTTTATGAATTACTGCCATGTAAAAGGTTCCGTCAACAAAGTGCTGCAGGAACGGCGCAAGAATGAACTGACTTTTCTGCACGGGGAAGTGCAGATTACGGTTGATGAGCAAACCAATATCGACGAGAATATCGTTAATTTGAAAAATGCCACGCTTGGCAGTTTGTACGGCTGCCGCGGAGACCCGGAAACAATTATGGAACGTTTCAGCGAAGAATCGCGCTATCATTGTCCGACAGATTCTCTGAAAGTCGCAATTGACCGAGAACTGGCTCAAAAGACTTATGTTAAGCGGGCCCGGCCGACACCTCGTCCGAAAACGACCGCTCAAAAAAGGCCTTCCTCCCGGAGCCGCGGCGGCAGATAATATTACAAACCCCGGAAAATACCGGGGTTATTTTCATCCACAAAAAAACAGGCTTTGCACTTCAGAGTGCAAGGCCTGTTTTTCACATATTTAAATTTTTTCTTTGACAATAGCGGAAATTTTTCCGTCTTCCGCCGACCACAGAACCGTTCCGGCTTTTTTGGCAGAGACAAACCCTGCACGGCTCAGCCGTTTGATTCCCTGCCCGTCAACCGAGCAATAACCGGAAAAATCATCCGTTTTGACCAGCAGAATTATCTTCCCCTTATGGTTGATAATATGCATTTCCTGACATCCCGACATAATCGGTTCGTCTTTGCCGGTTTCATCCAGCTGATACAGCTTATTCTGTTTGGTAATGCTGTATCCGCAGGCCATGGGCCTAATTCCGTCTTTGACTCCTTCGGTAGCCGAGCGAATTGTCAGGCTGTCCAAATCAAATGCGCGGTGAGCACCGTCAACGATTGTCTCCAGATAGCGCCGTTCTCTCTCATCAGCCGTTACCGGATAGTAGCGGTGGATGGCAAAAGAATCACAACGCGTCAAAGACTGGCCGTTGTTGCGGTAAAGCGCGATGTTGTCTCCGGTTCGGGCTATGATAAAGAAGGCGTTTCCGTCAATTTCATCATAGTCTTCAATTGCCAGAGAAGACCCGAGACTGTCACACAGCTGAAGCTTTCCGGCTTCTGTTTTTTTAATGATTAAACCTTGACCGATCGGGGTTCCCTCAACAGTCTTTCCACTCTCTCCACGGCAGCTTGCAAAAAGTGCCACACCAGCCAGAACGCATCCGACCCAAAAGATTTTTTTCATAATTAAATAAAGTTTAGGTGAAACAAAAAAATATCTTAATACTAAATTTTATTGAATACACAATAACATAAACGAAACAGAATGTCGACAAAATTTTCACAATTTTTCTAAAATTTCACATTTACTCGGCTGCAAAAAACTTGATCGGCCGCCGGTTTTATTTTATGTTCGGAACAAAGCAACTGATTGAGGTTTATGATGGACGACAAATATATTCAACTTTCGCAAAAGCAGACGGAAAAAGCCCGGATGGTCATTTCCTCACTGAACCTTATTGAGATTTGGGAGAAAGCCGGAGCAACGATCAATCCGGTCGGTTCTTTCAGAATCGGTGTTTTGGCCAAGCACCGCGACATTGATTTTCATATTTACACCGACAGTTTGGACATTGGCCGGAGCTTTGCGATTATAGCCGAGCTTTGCCGTCACAAAGGCATAAAGAAATGCACTTTTGCCAATTTGGCGGAAACCGACGAATGCTGTTTTGAGTGGCATCTTTATTATGAAGACGATGAAGCGCAAACCTGGCAGATTGACCTGATTCAAATAAAAAAAGGCTCTTTCTATGACGGCTATTTTGAAAAAACAGCCGAAAAAATAATCGCCGCCATGACCGAAGAACAGCGCAAAACAATCCTGCGCTTGAAATTTGAAACGCCGGACGAACTTAAAATAAGCGGCATTGAATATTACAAAGCGGTTATTCAGGACGGCGTGCAAACCTCGGAAGATTTGCTGCGCTGGCGGCAGACACACCGCTTTGACGGCATCATTGAATGGTAACCTCCCTGTTTCAATGTTGCCTCACCTAAAGTCTGGCTTCAGAAAAGATGATTTGCTCCAAATAAAATTATGGATCCGACGTTTTTGATTAATGACTTATAAAACCTTTTCGGATATAATAATTTCGTTATTAATCAGGAGAGGATGATACTATGAAGAAATTGTTTTTCAGTATGCTATTCTCTGTCTTAGCGATTAATTCGGCAATGGCAGCAGCGGGGACTCCTGCGGCGCCTGCGACTACCGGCTTCTGGAGTCATTTTGAAGGGATGAATGCCCTGACCGTGGTTTTTGCAAGCTTGTGTATTTTTGCGATTGCTTATCGCTTTTACGGAGTATTTATTGCAAATAAAGTCTTACGCCTGGATGCCAACCGCACCACACCGGCGGTAAAATATGCCGACGGGCATGACTATGTCAAAACCAACAAAAACGTTTTATTCGGACATCACTTTGCCGCAATTGCAGCCGCCGGACCGCTGGTCGGACCGGTTTTGGCCGCTCAGTTCGGTTTTATGCCCGGAGCCTTGTGGATTCTCATCGGCTGCGTTTTAGGCGGCGCCGTTCACGATATGGTGGTTATTTTCGCCTCCGTCCGCCACAAAGGCGAGAGTCTGGCAACCATTGCTGAAAGAGAAATTGACCCGTTTACCGGAACAATCGCCGGGTTTGCGGTTTTGTTTATTCTTATTCTGACACTGGCCGGTTTGTCTCTGGCCTGCGTCAGTGCCATGCATAATGCGCCGTGGTCGCTGTTCATTGTTGCGATTACCATGCCGATTGCCATTCTGATGGGTCTGATTATGCGCTATAAAGAAAACGGCGTTATGCTGGCCAGCATCATCGGCATCACCCTGCTGGTTATCGGTATTATCTCGGGGCATGGCCTGATGCAGGAAGATGTTTTGGGCTGGATGTTCAACTGGGACAAAGACACCGTTTCAATCGCCATTCCTCTGTACGGCTTTATTGCTTCGGTTCTGCCGGTCTGGCTGCTTCTGGTTCCGCGGGATTATCTGTCCACCTACCTTAAAATCGGTACAATTCTGATGCTGGCTTTGGGTATTATTTTCGTTCAGCCGGACATCATGATGCACATGTTTACCCCGTTTGACCAAGGCGGCGGCCCGGTTATCAACGGTCCGGTTCTGCCGTTTATTTTCATTACCATTGCCTGCGGCGCAATCTCCGGTTTCCATGCAATTATCGGCACCGGAACGACACCGAAAATGATCGGCAACGAAAGAGAAATTCTGTTTGTCGGTTACGGTGCAATGCTGACCGAAGGCTTTGTGGCGATTATGGCTTTGATTGCCGCCTGCACCATGATGCCGGGCGACTATTTTGCGATTAACGCCTCCCATGACGCTTATCAGGCTTTGCTGGCTGCGCACCCGAATTTTGCAGTAACCGATCTGCCCTATTATGAAGAGCATATCGGCCTTGACCTGCACGGACGCACCGGCGGTGCCGTTTCTCTGGCTGTCGGCATGGCTCACATCTTCCGCAATCTGCCGTATATGGACCATTTGGTTGCCTATTGGTATAACTTTGCAGTGATGTTTGAAGCCGTGTTTATTCTGACCGCCGTTGACGCCGGAACCCGCGTCGGCCGCTTTTTCCTGCAGGAAATGCTGGGCAAGGCTATGCCGAAATTCAACGATAAGGAATGGATGCCGGGCATTGTCATTACCAGTGCCGTTTTCACTTTCCTGTGGGGATATCTGGTTTACACCGGAAACATCAGCACCATCTGGCCGCTGTTCGGCTTAAGCAATCAGCTGCTGGCAGCCTGTGCTTTGATTGTCTGCACCACCATGCTGCTCCGCCTGAATCGCGGCAAATACACGCTGGCCGTTGCCATTCCGGGTATTTTCATGGTGGTTGTAACTTTCTGGGCCGGATATTTGCAGGTATTTGAACAATATCTGCCGAAAGACCAGAATCTGTTGGCTATCTTAGGCTGCATCGTCATGTTCCTGATGATTGTCGTTTTGGCCGGCGCTTTCCGCAAGTGGATTCAGCTTATGCGGATTAAGACGACGGTTAAAGACGCCTACGGCGAAGAAGTCAAGGCTCTGGCCGTTGAATAACGGTTCCGTCTGCAGATAAAAGCAAACCCCCGGCACAATCCGGGGGTTTGTTGTTTAATGGCAATCAATAACCAACGGCAAACCAGCTGACATAACCTTGACGACGACCTGTATCATTAGAATCCACATAGCGAATTTTAAAGGAAGAAGTTGATATTCCGACAGCCATAGCAACATAGTTCGTATCATTAGAATGGTTAGTCGGCTGTTCATAAGGTGTAAGAATCACAGTTGCCGGGACAGAAGAGAAAGATTTATTGAAATACACCGTCATATCACTATTTGTCGTAACGTTTACTTTCCCGCCCTGAAAGATTAAGCCGGTACCTTTGTCTTTGTACCACCAGTTACTGCTGT
>ERZ836760.496-NODE-496-length-59227-cov-88.440158_pt1 | contig 59227 bp, 55 predicted proteins | sample MGYA00519941_ERZ836760 | MGnify/ENA primary metagenome ERZ836760 (study PRJEB31850, sample SAMEA3708807) | human gut metagenome | biome: human gut; feature: human-associated habitat; material: faeces | place: China | collected 2014 ... | reverse complement strand
TCTCCAGTTCCTTCGACTTTCCAGCGGTAGCGATAATGAATGCACCTCCAAACAAAATCCATTTTGTTGCAATATTTGGCATAGAAAACGCGGCCGCCCATTTTCAGGACAGCCGCGCAAAAATTCACTCAAAGCCGCAGTCCACTCATAATGAACTGCCTTCAGGTATAGCCCGGGGGGATCTTTCCCTCGCAAGGCGAGCGCGGCACAGGCCGTAGCTGCTTTCTTTACCCAGTTATTTTACCACAGGCAGAAAGCGCTGTCAAGCACTTTTTATGCGTTTTGCGGGAAAAATATGACTTTTCCGAAAGGCAGGCCATCAGGGAGCAGCATCTGCCCGGGCATCGGTGCCGCCCACTCCGGCAGGATGACGCGAAGCCATGGTCTAAAGTGTAGGCTGCAATTAAAATCGACCAAAAAGCCTTAACGGGAAGTGCGAGGGCTTCTCACGCTGGATGGACTGGCGAGCGGAAGCAGGACGGAGTGGGCGGCACCGACGTTCTCCTACGCTTCGATCAGCCTCCCCAGCTCCAGCGAGTAGATGCCCTTATACGTCACCTTCTTCGGCGCAAAGCGCTTATCGATGGCAAGGGCATAGAGGTTCAGCTGCGGGCGGTAGGCGCTCAGGAAGTCCGCTTCGGTCTTGCGGCGGTCGGTCTTGTAATCCAGCAGTTCCAGATGATCCGGGAACACCAGCACAAGGTCTGCAATGCCCTGCACCAGCACCTGCTCATCCTGCACGGCGGCGGCTTCCTGCGCGGAAGCGCCCTGTGCCGTCAGCACGGCCGACGCGGGCAGCGCCGTGATGAAGGCCAGCTCCCGCAGCACCTCGTCTGCCCCGCAGATCTTTGCAAAGGCTTCGCTCTCGGCAAAGCGGCGGATGCGGCCTACATTGAGTTTTTCCGCAATTTCCGGGGCCACCAGCTGGGTGTCCACCTGCCGCTGGCGCTCTGCAAGGATGGCTTCCTCCAGCGTGCCCGCCGCTTTGGCAGCAGCAAGGGAGGCAAAGTCCGCATGTTCCAGAAAAGCGTGCAGGGCCGTACCCATCTCGGCGGCGGTCAGTCCGTCCTTGGAGAGAAAGGCAGGGCGTTCCAGCGTGGTCTGCTCGGCCTTGTGCACGATGCTGGTCACGCTGACCTTGGCGGGCACCGCAGCCAGTTTTGCCGCCGGATACCGCCATGCAAAGCCCTCCTGCAGCTGAGCCACCAATGCCGGGTCTGCCGGGACAGGCTCTGCCGCTTCCGGTTCCTGTTCCGGTGTTTCCGGCTCCGTCTGAACTTCCTGCACCGTGACCATGATCTCGCTTTCCGTAAACACAAAGGGCAGTTCCAGATCTCCTGCCAGCCGCCGCAGCGGCCCGCCGAAGGGATGCACCAGCAGCGCTGCACGCAGCCAGTCGGCAAAGCTGCCCGCCTGCTGGTTCAGCGTTTCTCCCGCGCCCGCAGCAAGGAACGCTGCCGCCTTGGCAAAGGGATTGCCGGTCTTGGTCATGCCCAGCGGCACCGTGAGGATCAGCTTATCCTGTGCACGGGTGAGCGCCACATATAAAAGGCGCATTTGCTCGCTGCGCGTTTCCTGTGCATGGACGCTGGCAAGAGCTGCGTAGGCTGCAGTCTTGTACATGCTCTCGCCCTGTTCCGGGCGCAGGCGCAGGCCCGCGCCGTATTCCCGGTGCAGCAGCACCGGCTGGTAAGTGTCGCTCAGGTTGAAGTGCCGGGCCGTGTCGCCCACGAACACCACCGGGAACTGCAGACCCTTGGAGCGATGGATGGTCATAATGGTCACACAGCCGGGCCGCGCACCGCCGGGCACAGTGTCCTGCCCGGTAGAACCGGCCTGCGCCGCCGCGTCGATGGCACGCACCAGCGCCGAGATGCCGTTTGCACCGGTCTGTGCACAGAAAGCCGCAAAGCGCCGGGCATCTTCCCGGCGATGCGCACCGTTTTCCAGTACGCCCAGCGCAGCAAGATAGCCGGTGGAGACAAAGATCTCTTCCAGCAGCTGTTCTGCCGGAGCACTGCGGGCCATGCGCCGCAGTGCGGTGAGTCGGTCATAAAAGTCTTTCACCTTTTGGGTGAACGGAGTTTCATCGCCATTCTGCACCACCTGCAGCACTGCGCCGTACAGACTCATGCGGGAAGCCCTTTTGCCCATTTTCTTCGCGTCCTGTTCCTCCTGCGCCTTTTTCTGCATTGCGGCGCTCTGGGCACGCAGGCGTACAAGGTCGTCGTCCGTAAAGCCGAACATCGGCCCCAACATGGCGGCGGCAAGGTAGATATCCTGCGCCGGGTTGTCGATGACCTTCAAAAGCGAGATCAGCGGACGGATGTGCGCTGCTTCCATCAAGTTTTCGCGCGCATCCGCATACACCGGGATGCCCCGGGCCGTGAGCGCTTCCTCATAAGCGTGGAAGTCGCCGCGCGCCGCCAGCAGGATGCAGCAATCCTCGTACTGCACCGGGCGGGTGGAGCTGCCGTCCCGCACTGGTTCGCCGTTTTTCACCAGTTCTTCAACGCGCTGGGCGATCCACGCCGCGTCGGTCTCAGCAGTGTCGTCGGGCAGGAAGTGCGCTTCCACGCTGCCTGCGTAGTCGCCGGGTGCACCGCACACCAGCCGCTGGCCGTCGCCGTAAGCCGTATCGCCCAGCTGGGGGGTCATGAGCTGTTCAAAGATAAAGTTGATGCCTGCCACCACCTGCGGGGCGGAGCGGAAGTTCGCATCCAGCGCCAGCAGAGCGTTTCCGCCTGCCGTACCCTCCTCCGGGCGGGGGCGGGCAGTGCCGCCGGGCAACGGTGCCCATGCGTTCAGCTTAGCCCGGAAGATGCTGGGGTCGGCCTGACGGAAGCGGTAGATGCTCTGCTTCAGGTCGCCCACAAGGAACAGGTCATCCCCCTCCGGGGAAGCAAGGCAGCGGTAAATGGCATCCTGCAAAGCGTTCGTGTCCTGATATTCGTCCACCATCACGGCGGCATAGCTCTGCCGGATGCTCTGGCACAGCGGGGTGCACACGCCATCCGGTGTGCGCAGCAGCCGCAGGGCCTGATGCTCAAAATCGCTGAATTCCAGCAGCTTGCGCTCCTTTTTCTTTGCCGAGAAGCGGGCATCAAAATCCCGCACGGCGGCAAACAGCGCCCGCAGCCGGGGCAGCGCCTCCCTGCGGTCGGCTTCGGCCTCCTCCTCGCTGCAGGAGATAAGCTCCGTGATCTGCTCGAACAGCTTGGCGGCTTCGTCCGTGCGGGTGCGCACCGCCGCCTTGTGGTCGCCGGTCAGCCGTTTTTTCATGCCCTTGAAGCCGGGCATCTCCTCCATGCCCAGCACATAGGGTGTCAGCTTATCGTACAGCGGTGTCCACTGCCCTGCCGCAGCCAGCCGTTCCACCTCGCCCAGCAGGGCGGCGGCGCTTTCCAGCCGGGAGAGCGGCTCTGCAAATTTATCGTTGACACCGGCCACGGCCTTTGCCTTGGAAGCAGCGGTCTTGCCTTTTTCCTCGGCCTGTGCCTGTGCAAGGACAAAATCTTCCTTACAGTCTGCCAGCGCTGCCGTCAGCAGTTCCCGCGCGGCCTTTGCGCAGCGGGCCGCTTCCGCCAGCAGCAGGTCATGCCAGCAGGTAAAGGCAAAACCGTTTTCCTGCTGCCATGGTGCCAGATATTCGTCCAGCCTGCGGTCGTAGTCCGGCAGAGCGCGCAGAAAATCGTACACATGCAGGATGGTATTGCCTGCGGCCTGATCGGTGCGCCCCTTGCCGTAAAGGTCGGCAAAGGCACAGAAGTCCGGGTCGCGGTAGGCATTTTCCAGCGTTTCGGCCAGCGCCGAAGCCCGCAGCACCTCCACGCTGCCGGGGTCTGCCGGGGCAAAGTCCGGCGGGATGTCCAGTGCCTGAAAGTGCTTGTGCAGCAGGTCCAGACAGAACGCGTCAATGGTGCAGATGGGTGCGCGCTGCAAAAGCATCCGCTGGCGGCGCAGGCTCGTGTTGTGGGGCTGCTGCTGGCTGAGCCGCAGCAGTGCCTGCCCGATGCGTGCCCGCAGCTCTGCCGCCGCCGCATTGGTAAAGGTGACGATGAGCAGTTTGTCCGCATCCACCGGGTGGTCCGGGTCTGTGATGAGCCGCACCGCGCGTTCGGTCAGCACGGCCGTTTTGCCGCTGCCCGCCGCTGCGCTCACCAGCAGCGCACCACCCCGGTCCTCAATAGCAGCGCGCTGGGCCGGAGTCCATTTAGGTTCACTCATACCTGCTCACCTTCCTTTCCGTCGTCAGCTTCTTCCGGCTCAAAGGGCTTGGCCGGGGCTTCCAGTGCCCGCTCGCCGATGCCGGTCTCGTGGCAGCAGATAAAGCTGTAGTCGCACCAGACGCAGGGGTTCCTGCCTGCGCCTGCCACCAGCGGTTCCGCAGCGATCTGTCCATCGTAAAGCTGCTGGCCCATCTGGGTGACAAGATCATCCAGATGCAGCTGGATGCGGTTGAGCTTTGCAATATCCGCACGCTTATCCTTCTGGCTGGGGCTGGGTGCACCGTTGCGGTAGCCAAAGGGCAGGTAGCGGCCCGTCTCATCCGCATCCATGGCATCGAACACCTTCTGCTCGTCCCTCACAAGGCCGTCCAGCTCGTACTGCACGTCCTGCTGTGCCTGCTGGCGGTTGGTGGTCTTGGGGGCCGGGTCTGCCAGCAGATACAGCACGCCTGCCGGTTCTGCACCGGTAAAGCGGCCGCTCTTATCCCGCGTCAGGCTGAACAGATACAAAAGCATCTGGCAGTCCAGCCCGCAGTATACCTCTTTCAGGTTCAGTTTTTTGGTGCCGGTCTTATAGTCCACCACCCGCACCCAGCGGGTGCCGTTTTCCTCCATCCACTCGTCGGCACGATCCACCGTGCCCACCAGCTGCACGGTGCGCCCGTCCGAGAGATGATACACCTGCCCGGGCACGGCGTCCTCCCCGGAGCCGATGCGCAGCTCACAGGCTGCCGGGTGGAAGCAGGACTGCTTCTGTTCATCCCGCAGGTAGCACAAAAGGCTTGTCATGCTTTTTTTGAGCCGCGAGAGCAGATAGGCGAACCGGGCCGTATCCTCGGGCAGATAGCGCTTTGCATATTCGTCCACCAGCAGGCTGGCAAGGCCTGCCATAGCTTCGTCGTCCAGTTCCAGAAAAGGCGTCAGCGCATTGCAGGGGTTATCCGCATCCGGGTGCGGGTCCAGCGCCATCTGCAGCACCCAGTGCATCAGGGTGCCGCTCTGGTCGGCAGAAAGCTCGGCCCGCCTGCGAGGGCGCAGGCCCAGCACATACTGCAGGAAATAGCCATACCGGCAGGTATAGTATTTTTCCAGCTGGCTGGGCGAGATGCGCAGCCGCTGCCCCAGCAGGCCGCTCAGCGCGGACAGGTCGTTCACCTGCCGGGGCGGGGCCTCCTCCATGCGCTGCAGCAGCGCAAGGCCCCGGGGTGCATCCGTCTGCGGCAGACGCAGCGCCTCAGTCAGGCTGGCGCGTTCCGTGTCGGTCAGCGGCCAGCCGCCCAGCGTATCCAGTGCATCGGCGGGGGTGGCTGCAAGGTCGGGAAGCTCCAGCTCCGGTGCCGCCGGGTGCAGCGCTTCCACGATGGGTTCCAGCGCTGCGCACAGGGTCTTGCCCTGCCCCTTGGGCCAGCTGAGCCACAACCCCTTTGCCGGTGCGGTGAGGGCTTTGTAAACGCACACCTGCTCGCGCACCACGCGGTTCTCAAAGCAGTCCGGCAGATCGATCTGCTTTGCCATCAGAACATCGCGGTCGGCGTGGGTCAGAAGGCCCGTCTCGGACGGTGCACAGGGAAATTCGCCCTCCGCAAGGCCCAGCACGAACACATAGTCCGGCGCGTCCAGACGCATTTTGCCCGCGCTTGCCAGAACCACGGCATCCAGCGTCTGCGGGATGTGCCCAAGGTCCGAAGAGCGCAGCAGCAGGCTGAACAGGTCCTCATATTCTGCAAAGGTCACGCCCTGCCCGCCCAGCAGGTGGGCCATTTCGTTGAGCAGCTGCATCACCACGTTCCACTCGCGGGCAGCTTCCTCTGCCGCCGGGATGCCCCGGGCAGTGCGGACGGCTTCCACCAGCGCTGCCTGCTGCTCTTCTGCACCCAGCTTTTTCAGGCAGAAATACAGTTCCCGGCTGATCTGTTCGGCGCTGCCGCCCCGCACCTTGCTGCGCAGTTCGTCCACGGCTGTTACCAGCAGCTGGCGGGCAGTCTCGGCATCCTCCAGCGTTTTTGCATCCTCATCGGACAGTTCATTTTCGCCGAAGCCCTTGGGGCTTTTCTCAAATTTTGTGCGCCATGCCGCCGCATTGGGTGACCATGTATAGGCATAGTTTTCCAGCGCGCAGACCTGCGGCTCGGTCAAAGCGCACAGGCCGGTCTTGGCAAGAATGGTCAGGTTTTCGGTCATATCCGCACCGCGCAGCAGTGCCAGCAGTGCACGCACCGCCGTAGCCGGGGCGCTGAACTCCGGGGTGGTGGGTTCATCGCAGTAAAGCGGGATATCTGCCATGCGGAACTCGTACCGGATGGCCGCACGGTAATCCGGGATATTGCGGCAGACCACGGCCATTTTGCCGCAGCGCACGCCCTGCCGCATCAGGCGGCGGATGGCCGCAGCGGTGCAGCGGGCTTCCTCTTCCCGGCTGGCAGCGGCAAACAGCCGCACCTCCGGCGCAGCGGGCGGCACCTCACAGGTGCCAGTCTCCAAAAGCTCTGTCACAGCCGCAAGGCCTGGCGCATCCTTATGGCGCAGGTCGCGGCGCAGCAGCTCCGGCACTGCCGCATCAGCACCGTTTTTGCGGGCCAGCTGCCGCAGCTGTGCGGCCACCTGCTTTGCGCCGGAAAAAAGCCCCATATCCCCCGGCACCATGGGCGCACCGTCGTCGCACAGGGCCACCGTGACGGTGGGCAGCGCCGCCAGCATCGCGCCCATCAGCCGCTTTTTGGGTGCGTTGAAGGTATCGAACTCGTCAATGAACACTTCCCGCTCCCGCAGAAAGTCCGGCAGTTCGCCCCGGGCAAGAGCGGCTTCCAGCCGGTCAGCCGCCAGCTCCAGCCGGTCGGCGGGGTCCATGCCGGTGCCCGCCAGCAGCGTTTCGTACCCCTGAAAGATCAGTGCCAGCTCGCTCAGCTTGCCGCTTTCCGGCCCGCAGTCCGGCGCAAGCTCTGCCAGCTGTGCGCCGGAAAGGCCGGCACTTTTCAGCTCGTCGATGGTCTGGGCCGCCATCTGGCAGAAGGCCGCACTGCGGCGGTGGCGGTAGTAGTAATGCACATGATCCTGCAGCTCTTCCAGCGCGCGGCGCACCAGCACGGCGCGGCCCGCGTCCGAAAGGGTCTGCACCGCCGCGCCCCCCTCGGCAGAGAGGATGCGCTCGGCCAGACTGGTAAAGGAAAAGCTTTCCACCATGCCGGAAAGAGCATCGCCCAGTTCCCGGTAGATGCGGCCCTCCGTGCTGGAAGTGAACTGTTCCGGCACCAGAAGGATGCTGCGCCGGCCTGCCTCGGCCCGGGCCTTGATGCGGGAATAGAGCAGGGTGGTCTTGCCGCTGCCGGAGCCGCCTAAAACCAGTTTGAGCATGGGGCACTTCCTCCTAAAAAAACGATCTGTGTTTATTGTAACACGAAAATCCTCTCAAAAAAAGTGTGATTCTCTACCTTTTAGCCTGCAGCTGTGGTACACTTGGACCGACAAACTTTTCCACACAAGAGAGGAAGCCTGTATGAAAATTTTAGCTGTTGATTACGGCGACAGCCGCACCGGCCTTGCCACCTGTGACCGCACCGAGTTCCTTACAACGGCCATCACCCCGCAGATCACCCTGAAAGCCCGCAACAAGGTGGCGGCACGGGTGTGCGAAGTGGCCAAGGAGATCGGAGCCGAGCTGATCGTGATCGGCCTGCCGCTGAACATGGATGGTACCGAGGGCGAACGCGCCATCAAGAGCCGCAAGCTGGCAAAGACGGTCGAGATCTGGAGCGGCCTGCCGGTACGCATGTGGGACGAGCGCCAGACCACCTGCGCCGCCGCCGACCTGCTGGACGAGAGCGGCACCTTTGGCACAAAGCGGAAGGAAATTCTGGACTCTGTGAGCGCCACGGTCATTCTGGACGATTATCTTGCATGGAGGAAGGAACATCCGGGGGAGATATAAGAAAAAGGACACCTGACGGTGTCCTTTTTCTTATTCGTACTGCGTAATGCTCACGCTGTTGATGGTGATGTCCTCACTGGGCTTCTGGTTTTCGTCCACGGCGGTCTGGCCGATGGCATCCACCACGTCCATGCCCTCGTACACCTGCCCCAGCACGGTATCAGTGTAGTCAAGATAAGGCGCGCCGCCGGCGGTCTGATAGGCCGAAACCACCTCCGCGCGGTAGCCCGCGCTGTTCATCTGGTCCACAAGCTCCTGCGTCACCGACTGGTCTCCCGGCAGCGTCTGCATCACGTAAAAAACGCTGGCGCACTCGCCGGAAGCATCGGTGCCCATACACAGCGCGCCAGAGTAGTGGTGCAGGCTGTCGGTGGTCTCAGCCGGGTAGCGGCTGCCGTTCCAGATGGTGCTGCCCCTGCCGTCGGCCCCCTGCCCGGCTTCCACCACAAAGCCGCTCTCCACGCGGGAGAAGGTCAGGCCGTTGTAGTAGCCTGCCTGCACAAGGCCTGCAAAGTTATCATAGGCCTGCGGGGCCTTGTCCGGGAAAAGCACCGCCTTGAACACGCCTGCCGAGGTATCGAACACCGCAATGGTGTCCCCCGCCGCAGGGTGGGCAAACTGCAGCTCTGCCGATTCCACTGCCGGGCGGTCGATCTTCTGGACTGTACTGCCGCCGCTGCCTTTGCCAAAGTGCAGAAAGCTCCCGGCACTGCAGCCCGTCAGCACCAGCGCCGCTGCCAGCACAAACGCCGCCCATCTTTTTTTATGCATCATTTCCACCCACGCTCCATACTCTATAGTAACCTGCACGGCACACCGTGCACAGAAGATTCAGAGGATAGTATATCATATTCTGCCGCAGAGTGCGAGAGCAAATGCGTGAAAATTTGCTGCACAATTTCTGTGCGAAAAAGCATCTTGACGAGCAGGCAAAAAAACGCTACACTATATGCAGGCCAAGCGGGCGGCACACAAACAGCCCGTTTTATGACACGATACAGGAGACAATATCTATGTCTGACGAAATCAAGAACCCTAACACCGAAGAAGATCAGCCCGACCTGATGACCCTGGAGGATGAGGACGGCAACGAGATCACATTTGAGGTGATCGATGCGCTGGACTACAAGGGTGTGCATTATCTGGCTGCTGTGGAATACGCCGAGACCGAAGAGGAAGCTGAGAATGCTCAGCTGGTCATCCTGAGCGTTGGCGAGGATGATGAAGGCGAATATCTGGATGTCGTGGACGACGACGAGCTGCTGCTGGAGCTGGGCAAGCTGTTTGAAGAGCGCCTGAGCGACGAGTACGACATCGAAGAATAATTCCAGACAAATTACCCGGCAAAACTTCCTGCCCGGCTCGATTTGTTGCGGTTTATATGATCCTACTAATCATTCAACGGGAGCCCGGAGTTCTCCGGCGGATTGCAGACCTCCCCGCCATGGGTCGACCATGGAGGTTCGATGAGGAAGCGCGAATCCGGCGACAGGGCACCCACCTGTCCGTAAGGGTAGGTTTGATTGACCGCAGACGACCGGGCGGGATCTTTTTATAGCAATCCATCCACCGCTGTCCTCTGCAAAAACAGAGACAGTGTGTGGATTTTTTTATTTCCCTGAATATGGAAAGGATGTGCATTGCGGCATGAAGTCAGAACATCTGGTTGGCACCTCCATCCCCCGTTTCACCTTTGATACCCCCACCACACCGGGCAATGATTTTTACAAGCTGTGCGAAGGGGAGCACCCTCTTGTCATGATCTTCCTGCCTGCCTTTGACCACCCTGTCACCCGGGAATACCTGACCCGCTACCTGCAGACCCTGCCCAGACTGCGCGGCGTGCGGCTGGCCTGCGTGGTGCGTTCCTCGCCCCGCATGGTGGCAAAAGCCACGCAGGGGGCCGAGTTTCCCTTCACCCTCATCTGCGACGCGCCGGGGGTGCTGTACGGCTACCTTGGCGTAGAACAGGCCCGCGGCATCCTGAGCTGGAGCTTTGCGGCCCAGCGCATCTACAAAGCGGCCAAAGAGCAGGGCTACCGCTACAACAGCAATGCTCCGCAGCAGCTGCCGCTGACGCTGGTGGTGGGCCACATGGGTAAGATCCTGTTTACCCACTCCGGCCGCAGCCAGACCGACCTGCCGGAGGACTGCGCCGCCATCCGCGAGATCACCCGCGAGGTGGTGCGCACCATGGCCGAGGACCAGCGGCGTGCACACCCCCACTGCTCCGACGAGACGCTCACCCTGCCGGATCTGGTAGGCTGGGATGATCTTGACGGAAGCAGTCATTGAGTCAACAAGCAAAAGCACCTGCAATTGGTTTTGCAAGTGCTTTTGTTTTTGCATGATTTTTCAGCTTTCAGAGGAACTATCGTCCGAAAACAGCCCCGGGATGCCGCACAGGGCTGCAATGCCCACCAGCGTGAACACGATGCGCGACCAGATGGATGCGCTGCCGCCCAGCAGCCAGCCCACAAAATCGAACTGGAACAGCCCCACAAGGCCCCAGTTGATGCCGCCCACGATCATTAAGATCAGGCAGATTTTATAAAAGGTCTGCACAAAAAAGACCTCCTTCCTTTGCGGGCAGTATGCCCCGTGGGAAGGAGGTCTATGCATTTTTATCGGCTCACCCGTGCGCCGCCGCGGTCAGGCTGCGCCACGTACACCTGCTTCCAGCGCCGCTTTGCGGCCTGTGCAGCAGCCCGTGCGGCCCCTTCGTCCCGGAATACGCCGAACACCGCCGCACCGCTGCCGGTCATCAGGGCGGTGACAGCACCATGCTCCCGCAGCAGGGTCTTGATGGCCCCGGTATCCTTTGCCCCACTGCACTCTTCCAGCGCATTGCCGGCAGCGGCACAAAGGGCATCCAGATCTCCGGCACGGATAGCGGCTTCCTGCGCTCCGCAGTCCGGGTGGATGCTGCTGCCCACCTTATCGTAAGCTGCAAAGGCTTCCGGGGTGGAAACGCCGTAGTCCGGCATCACCACCGTGAACCAGCACTCCGGCACCGGCGGCAGCGCCTTGAGAAAATCGCCCACACCCTGCACCCGGCAGGTGCCGCCCATCAGGGCAAAGGGCACGTCCGCACCGATCTTTGCGCCCAGTGCACACAGCTCACTCATGGAAAGGTGCGCACCGTACAGCTCGTTCATGCCCACCAGCACAGCGGCGGCATCGGCGCTGCCGCCTGCCATACCTGCCCGCACCGGGGTATTCTTATAGATGGTGATGTCCACCCCCGCCAGAAGGCCGGTGTAGTCAAAAAAGGCCAGCGCTGCCTTGATGGCAGTGTTTTTGTCGTTGGGGGCCACCAGACTGCCCGGCAGCCGCAGGTCCAGATAGGGACTGCGGCGCAGCACCACCCGCTCGTAGAGGGTGATAGCCTGCATGGTCATGTCCAGATCATGGTAGCCGCCCGGCAGAAGGCCCACCACATCCAGCGCCAGATTGAGCTTTGCGGGGGCCAGAACGGTCACGCAGTTGAACCTTGCCATTTGTTCCTCCTCAGATTCCGTGATAGATGCCGTTTTCCTGCAGGAATTCCCGGATGCGCCGGAGCGCTTCCTTCAGATGCTCCACGCTGTAGGCGTAGGAAATGCGGGCGTAGCCTTCGCCGGAAGCGCCAAAGGCGTCGCCGGGGATGATGGCCACATGCTTCTGTTCCAGCAGCTTCGTGCAGAAATCCTGACTGCTCATGCCCGTGCTCTTGATGCAGGGGAAGGCGTAGAACGCACCGCGCGGCTCAAAGCAGGTCAGGCCCATATCGTTAAAGGACTTCACCACAAGGCGGCGGCGCATATTGTACTCGTCGCGCATGCGGTCGATCTCGCCGTCGCACTCCTTCAGAGCAGTGATGGCGGCGTACTGGCTGGTGGTGGGGGCGCTCATGATGGCGCTCTGGTGGATCTTGGTCATGATCCGGATGATGGGTGCCGGGCCGCAGGCATAGCCCAGACGCCAACCGGTCATGGCGTAAGTCTTGGAGAAGCCGTTCACCACGATGGTGCGCTCGGCCATGCCGGGCAGGGTGGCAATGGAAACATGAGGCCGCAGGCCATAGTTCAGCTCGGCGTAGATCTCATCCGAGAGCACCATGATGTTGGTGCCGCGCAGCACCTCGGCAACGGCTTCCAGATCCTCGCGCTCCATCACCGCGCCGGTGGGGTTGTTGGGGAACGGCATGATGAGCAGCTTGGTGCGGGGGGTGATGGCAGCCTTCAGGGCATCGGCACGCAGGCGGAACTCGTCCTCCTGACGGCAGGCCACATGAACCGGCACACCGCCGGACAGGGTGGTGATGGGCTCGTAGCACACAAAGCAGGGCTCCGGGATGATGACCTCGTCCCCGGGCTGCACCAGCGTGCGGATGCACATATCAATGGCTTCGCTGCCGCCCACCGTGATGAGCACCTCGTGCAGCGGGTCGTAGTGCAGGCCCATGCGGCGCTCCAGATACTTTGCCACCTCGGCGCGCAGCTCCTTCAGGCCTGCGTTGGAGGTGTAGCGGGTGCGGCCATGCTCCAGACTCTCAATGCCGGCTTCGCGCACGGCCCATGGCGTTTTAAAGTCCGGCTCGCCCACGCCCAGACTGATGCACTCGGGCATTTCGGCAGCCAGATCGAAAAATTTGCGGATGCCGGAGGGGCGCATGGCCTCAGCGGCAGGCGCGATCAGTTTATCGTAGTCCATCACAGCACCGTGCACTCTCTTTCATCGATTTCTTCGTCCTGATACAGGCGGCCCTCCTTTTTATAGGTGCGCAGCACAAAATGGGTGGCGGTGGACAGCACATCGTCCAGCGGAGAAAGGCGCTTTGCCACGAACAGGGCGATCTCCTGGAAGGTCTGGCCCTTGATCACCAGCTGCAGGTCGTAGCCGCCGCTCATCAGCAGCACGCTCTCCACCTCGTCAAAGGCGGCAATGGTGGCTGCGATCTCGTCAAAGCCGCGGCTCTTCTTGGGGCTGACGTTCAGCTCGATGACGGCCTCCACACGGTTCACACCGGCCTTTTCCCAGTCCACAAGGGTCTTGTAGCCCTTGATGATGCCCTGCGCCCGGGCCAGATCGATCATGGCCGCCACCTCGGCGGGGGATTTATTCAGCATCGTGGCGATATCCTCAATGGGCAGCCGCGCATTGTCTTCCAGGATCTTCAAAAGCTGTTCCATAGTATTTTGCTCCTTCTCAGCCCGTAATCGGGAAATAAATTATCTATAAGTATAGCACAAGCTGTAAAAGATTGCACCCAATTTTTGGGATAGAATGTCTTTTTCCCCTCGTGTCTGTTCTTTTTTACAAAAAGTGTGTTCAAATTTTGCCAAATCTGCTATACTGAAAGAGTAAGAGTGTGCCGGAACGCTTGCGGCACCGTTCATCAAAAGGAAAACGAGGGTGGAAACGATGAAAGCATTCATTACCGTCATTGGTCACGATACCGTGGGCGTTGTTGCCAAGGTCGCTGGTCTGTGCACCGAACTGAACATCAATATCGAGGACGTGACCCAGAGCATCCTGCAGGGCATGTTCGCCATGATCATGCTAGTGGATATCAGCAACTGCAATGTGAGCCACGAAGAGCTGCACAAGCGCACCGACGCACTGGCTGCCGAGATGGGCATGCAGATCAATGTTACCCGTCAGGAAGTTTTTGATGCCATGCACACCATCTGATGGAGGGAGTACACAGCTATGAGTATGTTTAATACCGGTGACATCCTCGAGACCATCGAGATGTTCACTCAGGACAATCTGGACGTGCGCACCGTCACCATGGGCATCAGCCTGCTGGACTGCATCGACCCGGACCCGAAGAAGGCGTGCGAGAACATCTATAACAAGATCACCACCAAGGCCGCAAACCTTGTGTCCACGGTGGAGCATATCAGTGCCGAGTACGGTATTCCCATCATCAACAAACGCATCAGTGTCACACCCATCGCCATGCTGCTGGGTGCCTGCCCGGATGCCGACCCTGTGGAGTTTGCAAAAACTCTGGATGCCGCCGGTAAAAAGGTGGGTGTAAACTTTGTGGGCGGCTACAGTGCTCTGGTGCACAAGGGCTTTTCTGCCGGTGACCGCCGCCTGATCGAGTCCATTCCCCGCGCACTGGCCGAGACCGACATCGTGTGCAGCTCGGTGAACATCGGTGCCACCAAGGCAGGACTGAATATGGATGCTGTCAAGCTCATGGGCGAGGCCGTCAAGAAGGCCAGTGAGCTGACGGCTGATCGTCAGTGCATCGGTGCCGCAAAGCTGGTGGTGTTCTGCAACGCACCGGAGGACAACCCCTTCATGGCCGGTGCATTCCACGGCCCCGGCGAGCCGGACTGTGAGATCCACGTGGGCGTTTCCGGCCCCGGCGCTGTGCGCGCTGCACTGGCCCGCCTGCCCAAGGATGCCCCCATCGACGAGGTGGCAGAGCTGGTCAAGCGCACCGCCTTCAAGATCACCCGCGTGGGCCAGCTGGTGGCCAATCTGGCTTCTCAGGCACTGGGTGTGCCCGCCGGCATCATTGATCTTTCGCTGGCACCTACCCCCGCCATCGGCGACAGTGTGGCCAATATTCTGGAAGAGATGGGCCTTGAGACCTGCGGCTGCTGCGGCACCACCGCCTGCCTCGCCCTGCTGAACGATGCCGTGAAAAAGGGCGGCGTGATGGCCTCCAACCATGTAGGTGGTCTGTCCGGTGCCTTCATCCCGGTCAGCGAGGATGCCGGCATGATCCACGCCGCCGAGACCGGATGCCTGACCATTGAAAAGCTGGAAGCCATGACCGCCGTCTGCTCGGTGGGCATCGATATGGTCATCATCCCGGGCGACACCACCCCGGCTGTCATCAGCGCCCTGATCGCCGACGAAGCTGCCATTGGCATGGTGAACAGCAAGACCACCGCCGTGCGCGTGATCCCTGCCATTGGCCGCAAGGCTGGCGAGGTGCTGGACTTTGGCGGTCTGCTGGGCTATGGCCCCATCATGGCCGTGAACCAGCACGACCCGTCCGTGTTCATCAACCGCGGCGGCCGCCTGCCTGCCCCCATGCAGTCGCTGAAGAACTAAGAGAATAAATCCACTCCAACAGGCCCATCCTCTGGATAACATTTCCAGAAGAAGGGTCTGTTTTTATGTTATCCAGAATGCTTACACGCTCTCAGATGGCTCTGCTCTGCCTTGGCCTGTTTCTCGCCCTTGCCCTGTGTGGCGCATGGCAGACATTTGCATGGGGCCGCACCCAGCTGGACACCGGGGCGCTGGTATGCGCCGACACCCTGCGCCTGCACATCCGGGCTGAGAGCGATTCCATTGCCAGCCAGAGCGCAAAGCTCCATGTGCGGGATGCCGTGCTTGCCTATCTGGACACCGCCTGCCCGGCACAGAGCAAACCGGAAGCGATCGCCTGGGCGGCGCAGCATCTATTTGAGCTGCAGCTCACGGCCCGGCACGCACTGGCACAGCTGGGTATCCGCACGCCGGTGCGGGTGCAGCTGGTGAACATGTACTTCGACACCCGGCGCTACGCTTCGGGCACTCTTCCCGCCGGGCGGTACGACGCTTTGCGCATCGATCTCGGTGCCGGAAAAGGCCGCAACTGGTGGTGCGTGCTCTACCCGGGCCTGTGCCGCTCTGCCTGCGGCAGCTATGCCCAGCCTGCCGAAAACGACCTAGTCTGCGGGGAGTACATCCTGCGCTTCAAAGTGGTGGAGTGGGTGCAGCAGCGCACCGCCCGCCGGGAGGACGTGGTGCTGCTTGGGTAACGCCCGGCGCTTTCGCCGCATAGCATAGGGCGAAAGGAGCGTGTGATCATTATGGCGATCCCTGCTTATTATTCCCTGCTCCAGCGCGGCTCCTCCGGGCCGGACATAGCTCTTGTGCAGACCTGGCTCAACGGTGTGCGCGATGCCTGCACATGGTACAGCGAGCTGAAGGCCGATGGAAAATTCGGCATTTCCACCGAGAACGCCGTGAAGGAGTTCCAACTCAAAAACAAGATGAATGTGGACGGCAAGGTGGGCGCGAACACATGGAACGTGCTCTACACCCGCTACACGGCCAAGCACGGCCTGCATGTGCCCTACCCCGGCATTGCCCTGCGCAGCGGCTCTTCCGGCGGCACGGTGCGTCTGGTGCAGCAGAAGCTCAATTCGCTGGGTGAACGGCTGAACGCCGACGGCAGGTTCGGCGCGGCAACGGCAGCGGCTGTGCAGCGGTTCCAGCGCCGCAACGGCCTTACCGCCGACGGCGTGGTCGGCGAAGGAACATGGGAGAAGATGTTCTAGTGTGAACAGCCTTGCCCTCTCAGTCTCGCTTTGCTCGACAGATTCCCCCTTTTGTCGTTTCGCGACATCTTCCCCCGGCGCGGGGGAAGTCTTTCCTCAAAGGGAGAGCCCTTGGCAAAACCAGAAACTTTGCGTGGACTGCCAAAGCCTCTCACTTTGGGAGAGGTGGCATTGCGCAAGCAATGACGGAGAGGGCGAGCCGCCTTACCTCGTCTGCAGGATTTTCCGTCCTGCAGACGCTTTTGTTTTCCTTGCCCCCACCCCCGCCCTGCTGTATAATAGAGAAAACTCTGAAAAGGCGGTGTTTCCGTTTGCGTTTTCTGCATCTTTCCGACCTGCATCTGGGCAAGCGGGTGTGCGAGTTCTCCATGCTGGACGACCAGCGGTACATTCTGGAACAGATCCTTTCCCTGCTGAATAAAACGCCCGTGGACGGTGTGCTGCTGGCGGGCGACCTCTACGATAAGCCCGTTCCCCCTGCCGAAGCCGTGCGCCTGCTGGACTGGTTCCTCACCCAGCTGGCTGAGCGGCAGCTGCCGGTGTTCGCCATCAGCGGCAACCACGACTCCGCCGACCGCATCGCCTTCGGCTCTGCCCTGCTGCAAAGCAGCCGGGTGTACGTCAGCCCGGTGTTCTCCGGTGCGCCGGTGCCCATCCCCCTCACCGACGAGTACGGCACGCTGGACGTGTACCTTCTGCCCTTCCTCAAGCCCGCCATGGTGCGGCATGTCTGGCCGGACGAGCCTGTGGAGAGCTACAACGATGCCCTTGCCTGCGTGCTGCGCCACTGCCCGCTGGACCCGGCCCACCGCAGCGTGCTGGTGGCCCACCAGTTTGTGGCCGGTGCTGCCTGCTGCGAGAGCGAGGAAGTCTCGGTGGGCGGTGTGGACAGCGTGGATGCCAGCCTGTTCGATGCCTTTGACTACGTGGCGCTGGGCCACCTGCACAGCCCCCAGAAGGTGGGCCGCGATGCCGTGCGCTATTGCGGCACCCCGCTGAAATACTCCTTTTCGGAAGCAGACCAGCACAAAAGCGCCACTTTTGTGGAGTTCGGTCTCAAGGGCGAAGTTTCCATCACCACCGCGCCGCTTACTCCGAAGCACGACCTGCGGGAAGTGCGCGGCAGCTACATGGAGCTGACCGACCGCCGCAATTACGACGGCACTGCGGTGGACGACTACCTGCACATTACCCTGACCGACGAGCAGGACGTGCCGGACGCGCTGGCCCGCCTGCGGGTGATCTACCCCAACCTGATGCGGCTGGACTACGATAACCTCCGCACCCGGGAAGATCAGGAGATCACCGCACCGGAGCGCGCCGAGAGCATCACCCCGCTGGAACACTTCTCGGCGTTCTACCAGCTGCAGAACAATCAGCCGCTGACGGCGGAGCAGGCGGCATTCTGCCAGCAGCTCATTGAGGAGATCTGGAAGGAGGGCGAGGACGCATGAGACCGCTGAAGCTCACTCTTTCGGCCTTTGGCCCCTATGCCGCCGAGACGGTTCTGGAACTGGCAAAGCTGGGCAGGGGCGGCTTATACCTTGTCACCGGCGATACCGGCGCAGGCAAGACCACCCTGTTCGATGCCATTACATACGCCCTGTACGATCATTCCAGCGGCGGCGTGCGCGAGGGTGCCATGCTGCGCTGCAAGTATGCCGGCCCTAAAACGCCCACCTTTGTGGAGCTGGAATTTGAGGTGAACGGCCAGCGCTATACCGTGCGCCGCAACCCGGAGTACCAGCGCCCCAAAAACCGCGGCGAGGGCATGACCACCGAGAAAGCGGATGCCACCCTCACCTATTCCGATGGCCGTCCGCCGGTGACCAAAGCCAAGGATGTGACTGCCGCCGTGCAGGAGATCATCGGGCTGGACTACAGCCAGTTCTGCCAGATCGCCATGATCGCGCAGGGTCAGTTCACAAAGCTGCTCAACGCTTCCACCGAGGAGCGCAGCCGCATTTTCCGCAAGCTGTTCCGCACCCAGCGCTATGCCCGGCTGCAGGAGCGCCTGCAGGCCGAAAGCGCCGCCCTCAGCCAGCAGCGCACCACCCAGAATGCAAAGCTGGACAGTCTGCTCTCCGGCATCCGGTTTTCTCCCGACGACCCGGATGCCGATGCCCTTGCCGCACTGAACGCCCAGACCGAGCCGGAGACGGCCCTTGCCCTGCTGGAAGGTCTGCTGGCCCGCCAGCAGACCGCGCAGGAGACCGTTGCTGCTGCCCTCAAGGACACCGAAGCCAAGCTGGACGAAGTACAACGTCAGCTGGGTGCCGCCCAGCAGGCCCGACAGCTGGCCGCACAGCTGGCCGCAAAGCAGGCAGAGCTTACCGCTGCCCTGCCTGTGCTGGAAGCTGCCCGTGCCGAGAGCGCCCGCCACGCAGGCGATGCCGCCCAGCTGGATGTTCTTGCCGGACAGGTGACGCAGGCACAGACGGCCCTTGCCGCCTACGATGAGCTGGATACCCTGTGCCATCAGCAGCAGGCCGCGCGGGATGCTGCCCAGCTGGCCGCTGCCAAGGCCAAAGCGAAACGCACCCAGCTGGCCGCACTGGACACAGCGCTGGCCGCTGCTGAAAAGGAGCTGACCGCGCTGGAAGATGCTCCCACCCGGCTGCTGGCCTTGCAGAACCGGGAAAAGGAGCTGGCCCAGCGCCGCACCGCCCTTACTACCCTGAACCAGCGGCTTGCCGCCTGCCAGCAGCAGGCACAAAAGGCCCACCGTGCGCAGGATGCCTACCGCACTGCCGCCGAAGCCAAGGAGCAGGCCCATGCCCGGCGGGATGCGCTGGACAAAGCCTTTCTGGACGCACAGGCCGGACTGCTGGCGCAGGCGCTGGCCGAGGGTGCGCCCTGCCCCGTGTGCGGCAGCGTCCACCATCCGGCAAAGGCCCAACTGCCCCACACAGCCCCCACGCAGGCGCAGGTGGATGCCGCCAAGCAGGAAGCCGAAAAGGCCGATGCACTGGCCCAGACTGCCAGCACTGCCGCACAGAGCGCCCTTGCCGCAGCCGACGAAGCCCGCCGCTCCCTGCGCCGGGATGCTGAGAGCCTATTGCCCGAGCGCTTCACCTCCCCGGATGGGACGGTACAGCTGACCTTCAAGGGGATGAACGCTGTCCTGACGGAAGAAGCCTGTGCCCTGCACGCAGCACAGGCCGAGTGTGTCGCCGCGCTTCGGCAGGCCGAAGCAGACTGCGCCCGCCGCACCGCATTGGAGGCCGACCGTCAGGCAAAAAGCCGCCAGCGCCCGGCACTGGAACAGGCCGCCGCTGAAGCTGACAGCACCGCCGCAGCGCAGAATGCCAGCGCCGATGCGCTGGAACAGCAGGCCGCTGCCGCTCGTGCAGCCCTGCCCTACCCGCAGCGGGCCGAGGCACAGGCCGCGTTGGATGCATTGGAAGCCAACCGCACCGCCCTGCGCACCGGCATGGAGCAGGCGCAGGCTGTCCTCAAGCGTGCGGAGCAGGCCTATGCCGCTGCCAAAGCCGCTGTGGATGCCCTGCAGACCCAGCAAGCCACTGCCGAAACCGCCGGACCTGCCCAGCCGCTGGAATTTTTACAGGCAGAACAGGCCCGCCTTGCCGCCGCCCGCACTGCCCTGCGGGAGCAGGCCCAGCAGCTGGCCGCACAGCGGCTGCCCAACCGTGCAGCCGCTGAAAAATACCGCACCGCTGCCGAAGCGCGCACTCAGCTTGAACAGCGCTGGCAGTGGGTGAGTGCCCTTGCCGCCACGGCGGGCGGCACCTTGACCAGCAAACAGAAGATCAAATTGGAAGCCTACATCCAGATGAACTATCTGGACCGCATCCTGCGCCACGCTAACACCCGCCTGATGCAGATGACCGCCGGGCAGTACGAGCTGGAGCGCATTGGTGCCGAGAACCAGCGCAGCCAGTCCGGCTTGGACCTTGGCATCATCGACCACTACAACGGCACCCGCCGCAGCGTCAAGACCCTTTCCGGCGGCGAAAGCTTCAAGGCATCGCTGGCGCTGGCACTGGGCCTTTCGGACGAAGTACAGAGCGCGGCAGGCGGCATCCGTCTGGACACGCTCTTCCTCGATGAGGGCTTCGGCAGTCTGGATGACGAATCGCTGGAACAGGCCATGCGCGTACTTGCAGGGCTGACCGAGGGCGACCGGCTGGTGGGCATCATCTCCCACGTAGGCGCTCTGAAAGACCGCATCGACCGACAGGTGGTGGTGCGCAAAGCCCGCACCGGCGGTTCTACCGTAGAATTGATCGTGTGAAACACCGCAGGCCTCGACACAGGACACTCCGGCAAGATGCGCGATGCCATGTCTGAAGTGCAGGCTGCAATTAAAATCGACAACGAAACTTGACGGGAAGTGCGAGGGCTGCACCACGCTGGTGGTCTGGCAAGCGCAGGCGGGACAGAGTGTCCGGTGCCAAGGCCCCTTTATAAGTTGCGTCTTTTCGGGGCATCCTATGGGCGGAGGTGATTTTCCAATGAGCTTGACGCCCTTTATCCGCCACGAGCTGGAACACCAGCCCGGCATTGCCGCCGCACCGGAAAACAGCTGCACCCGCTGCAGCCCGCCGCTAGGCAGGGAGCCGGATATCCTGCTGCCAGGCGACCCCGCTGCCCCCGGCACACAGGTGCCGCCGCACATTGAAACGCCGGGCCAGACCCCGCACCCGGACACAAACAGCGCCCCGCAGGGTGTGCCCATGACCAACGGCACCCCGGCCGCCTGTTACCAGAAGAACGCCCGGGAATTTTTGGCTGGGGATGTGCAGACCAGCGTGATGGCCCACTATGCACCCGGACTGTTCAGCACAGACCAGCACACCCATTCCTGCCATCCGGCCCCGGACGAGGATACTTCTCAGGTGCTGAGCCTTGTGGACTGGCGTGAGGATGCACCTTACGGCTAACAAAAATTTTTCAAATTATTTTTGCTCTACCTGTTGAAATCTGCGTCCGCTTCCCTTATTATGGTAGCAAACAAAGATAAAGGCAGGTTTTGCATCATGGCAGAGATCAAATATGAAGTTGTTCAGCGCATTGCAGTGCTCTCGGAGCGCCCCCGCGGCTGGGAGCGTCAGCTGAACCTCATCAGCTGGAACGACGGCGAACCCAAGTACGACATCCGCGACTGGTCCCCGGACGGCACCCGCATGGGCAAGGGCATTTCCCTGAGCCACGACGAAATGGCCATCCTCAAGGGCCTTCTGGACGAGCTGGAGCTGTAAGCATGGGCGGCCGCGAAGAGTTTTTGCAGATCTGGCAGCAGCACATCACCCGCCCCGGCAGCGAAAAGCTGCTGGACTGGCTGGACCATAAGACGGATTTCTTTACGGCACCGGCCTCCACCCGGTTCCACGGTGCCTGTGAGGGCGGGCTGTGTATGCACAGCCTGAACGTCTACCATGCGCTTCACGACACCTTTTTTGCCGAGGGCGACAGCGAGGAGACCTTTGCCATCTGTGCACTGCTGCACGATCTGTGCAAGGCCAACTACTACAAGCCCGGCACCCGCAACGTGAAAAACGAAGCGACCGGCCAGTGGGAAAAGGTGCCCAGCTACAGCGTGGAGGATCTGTTCCCCTACGGCCACGGCGAAAAGAGCGTGTTCCTCATTGAGCGGTTCATGAAGCTGCACATCGAGGAAGCCGTTGCCATCCGCTGGCACATGGGCGGCTTTGACGATGCGGCCCGGGGCGGCTGCTTTGCCATCTCGGAAGCCTACGACAAGTATCCCCTTGCCGTCAAGCTGCACATCGCTGATTTGGAAGCCACCTATCTGATGGAGCACCGCACCAGCGCTGTGCGCTGAAAAAACAAAAATACCCGGACAGGCACAGCAGTGTGATACTGCAGCCTGTCCGGGCTTTGTTTTGTTTAATTTTTGCGCTCGGCCTTGTTCTGGTACATTTTTTCATCTGCCTGACGGATGGCCTCGGTGAGCGGATGCACACCGCACACACCGCCAACACTGGCCGAAAGCTCCAGCTCCGGGTAGCCTTCCACTCTGGCACTGGCCGCAGCCTCCCGCACGCGCTGTATCACATGTTCCCCGGGCCGGATGTGCGGCACCAGCAGCAGGAATTCATCGCCGCCATAGCGCACCAGCACATCGGTCTGGCGCAGGTTGCTCAGGATGGACTGTGCCACGCTCTGCAGGGCCTTATCGCCCACCAGATGGCCGAACCGGTCGTTGACCTCCTTGAAGTGATCCACGTCGATCATCACTACGCCTTCCACCTGTTCGCTCTCCGCAAGGAAGCACTCGAAGTACTGGCGGGAGTATGCCCCGGTCAGTGAATCCACAAAGGCGCTGCGGTCAAAGTTGGAGCCACGGTCCAGCAGCATCCGGCGGCCGCCCATATCCAGCCAGCGTCCGTCCGAAAGCTTGGACACCATTTCCAGCACGCAGCCGCGTCCGCCCACTTCCACATACTTTGCCATGACAAAATAAGCCTGCTCGTCCTTGAACTCGATCTTGTTCAGGGATTCCTTGCGGGCAAGGGCCTTACTGGAAATGCAGTTTTCGCACCGGCCCGATTTGTTCCACACCATGTGGCAGGTGCCGGGCATCTCGGTCAGCCGGCCATCCTTGCCCAGGCTCAGCACCTTGGTGTTTTCCGGGTCCACCAGACGCACGATGTCAAAAAAGCCCTTCAGGCATTCCAGCAGTGCTTCCGGCTGGTCGCTGTTCACATTGCCCAGCATCAGCTCCTGCAGGCGGGCATGGTCATCTGTGATCTGGCCCACCACGCTTACGCAGTGGCGCACACCGGCGCGGCTCCACATGGTGTGCATCACCAGCCGGTGCAGCCGGTATTCCTGATCCACCGCGATCAGCACCGGGAATGCGGCATCCGGCTCTTCCGGCGTTGCGGCTGCAATGGCATCCAGCAGCTTGCGGCGGTCCTTGCCGGAGAGGAATGTCAGGCCCATGCCCTTATCAAAGTCCAGCTTCTGGGTTCGGTTGACCGGGTCCTCGTAGCGGTTCACCACGGTCACGCTGCCGCTGAGGATATCGTAATCGAACTGAATACCGCCGCGCTGCTCGGCATAAAAAGCGGTGCGCTCCCGTTCCAGATCCAGCAGGCGCTGGGCACGATCCTCACGGGGCAGAGCTTCGCGGTGCAGGATCTCCTCCGAAAGGCGGCGGGTCTCGTGGCGGAAACCGCGGTCATACTCCGAGCGCTGCAGCTCTGTGCGCAGCAGCTCCGAGGATTCTTTCAGGCACTCCATCAGCAGCGGATTGAAGCTGCCGCACTCGCCGTGCAGGATCATGTCAACGGCCTTTTCGTGGCTGTAGGCCTGCTTATAGCAGCGCTCGCTGGTCAGTGCGTCGTACACATCGGCCAGTGCCACCACCTGTGCTGCAATGGGGATCTCGTCGCCCTTGAGCCTGTCCGGGTAGCCGCCGCCGTCCCACCGCTCGTGATGCCAGCGGCAGATAGCGTGTGCCACCTTTACCAGCGGTTCGTCCTGCCCGATGGCAAGCCCCTTCAGGATCCTGGAACCCTCGGTGGTGTGGGTCTTGATGGTGGCGTACTCTTCCTCGGTCAGGCGGCCGGGCTTGTTCAGGATCTCTTCCGGGATCATGATTTTGCCGATATCGTGCAGCGCCGACGCTGTGCTGATCAGCGAGATATCACTCTCATCCAGCTGGTAACGGTCAGTCTTCTGCACCAGCTGATGCAGGAGCAGGTCGGTCAGGGTGCGGATGTGCAGCACATGCTGGCCGCTCTCGCTGTTGCGGAACTCCACCACATGGCTCAGAATGTTGATCATCAGCACACTGTTGTGCTCTTTTTCGTACACCTGATCGGTCACAAGGCGGGTAAGGCGCTTCTGCTTTGCGTAAAGCATGAGCGCATTCTTCACCCGGCGCAGCACCATGACCCGCTCGAACGGGCGGCGGATGTAATCAGCCACGCCCATATCATAGGCGCGCTCGACGCTTCGGGTGTCCTCTGCCGCGCTGATCACAATGACCGGGATTTCCTCCTGCCATGCATAGCACTGCATCACCCGCAGCACATCAAAGCCGTCCATTTCCGGCATGATCAGGTCCAGCAGCACCAGCGCGATATCGGTGCGTCTGCGCAGAATTTCGATCGCGCGCAGGCCGTTCTCGGCTTCCAGATATTCGTAGCCCTCACCCAAAATCTCCTTGAGCATGGCGCGGTTGATCTCCGAGTCATCCACGATCAGTATTTTCTGTTTTGGTTCCATCTTAACCGCTCCTCGCTCCTGTACTTCCGGCCGCAGGGTCTTCCGTTTCCTACCGGACCACAAAAAAGCTGCTGCAACAGCTTTGCGCTTTGCAGCAGCTTTTCATTTCACTCATATCTGCTTTTTGCAGATCATCCAGCTTTCTGTCATGCGCCCATCATATCGTCGAACCAGTTCATCAGCTCCACCGAGAGGTGCTCCAATCTGGTCTGGGGCTTCCAGTCCGGCTGAGCAGACTGCGGAGTCTCCGGCCCGGGCTGTGGAGGCTGTTCGGCCTCCGGCTCCGGCCGCGGACTCTGCGCTGCCGATGGTTCCGGCTGCGGGGACGTATGTGCCGCAACCGGCACAGGCCGCACAGCTTCGGCATGGCGGGCCAGCTCCTGACGCAGCTGCTCTGCATGAGCGCCCGCGCACTCAGCCTCCTGCCGCGCCTGCTCACAGGCCGCTTCCAGCTGGGCATTTTCCTGCCGCAGCGCGGCCATCTGCCGTTCACAGGCAAACAGACGGGTCTGATAGCGCAAAATTTCCGCACTGGCCGCTGCCAGCTTTCGGTTCATCTGCTCCAGCTGGGCACACACCGCCTTGGGCGGCTCTGCCGGAGCCTTTGCCGCGGCAGACTGGGCACAGCGCTGCCGCGAACCATTGTTCTGCTGCCTGCCCTGCGCCATGGTGTCCCTCCGATCCATCCGATACGCCCGATCTGCTTATGACGGCCAGCTTTTTATCTGCGCTTGTTCAGCATGGCCATCAGCTGGTCGTAATAGCCATTATCGCTGTTGTCCTCTTCCACGGGCTTTGCAGCAGTGGGTGCCGGTGCAGCGCCGCCTGCGGCAGAAGTTGCCGGGCTTGCAGTCTCGCTGCTGAACACAGCAGACGGAGTGGACTGTGCGCCGCCCATTGCATTGCTGATGCTGCTGCGCAGGTCGCTTGCGCTCTTGTTGTCAAAACCGGTAGCAACCACGGTCACACGCATCTCGTCCGAGAGGTTCTCGTCGAACGCAGTACCCCAGATGATGTTTGCATCGGGATGTGCGCTCTGGGTAATGAGACCTGCTGCAGTCTCCACATCCTCCAGACCGATGTCCGGGCTGGAAGTGATGTTGATGATCACGCCGTGTGCACCGGCAATGCTGGTCTCCAGCAGCGGAGAAGAAATAGCAGCCTTTGCGGCGTTCTCGGCCTTGCCTGCGCCCTTGGCACTGCCCACGCCCATGTGTGCGTAGCCGGCATCCTTCATGATGGAGCGCACGTCGGCAAAGTCCAGGTTGATGAAGGCGGGCACATTGATCAGAGCGGAAATGGACTCAACGCCCTGACGCAGCACGTTATCGGCTGCCTGGAAGGCATTCATCAGGGTGATCTTTTCCTGACTGATCATCTTCAGGCGCTCATTGGGAATGACGATCAGACTGTCCACATGCATGAGCAGGTTTGCAATGCCCTGCTCTGCCAGGCCCATCTTGCGCTTGCCCTCAAAGGAGAAGGGCTTGGTGACGATGCCAACGGTCAGAATGCCCAGATCATGGGCGACCTCGGCCACAACAGGTGCTGCACCGGTGCCGGTGCCGCCGCCCATGCCGGCAGTGATAAACACCATCTGGGAACCCTTGAGCGCATTTGCGATCTCGTCCTTGCTCTCTTCAGCGGCGCGCTGGCCGATCTCGGGGTCTGCACCGGCACCGCGGCCCTTGGTCAGCTTGGAACCCAGCTGCACCTTGGTGGCAGCGTGGTTCTTGGCCAGAGCCTGCTGGTCGGTGTTCATTGCGATAAATTCGACGCCCTGCAGGCCGTCGCTGACCATGCGGTTGACAGCGTTGCCGCCGCCGCCGCCCACGCCGATCACCTTGATCGTCGTAACGTTTTCGTCCATTTCTTCATCGAGCATGAGTGCCATAACTTTGTCCTCCATCGGATTTTATCGTAAAACTGCGCATAGCGCACAGAAATTATCTGCTTACACTTATATAACTGTATCGTATCATCTTTTTGCCCTGAATGCAAGTCAATTTTGCTTTTTTGAAGGTGTTTTTTTCTCGCTGGCGCTTTCCCGCGGCATTTCCCGCTCAATTTGGGCACCAAGTTCCGCCAGCATCTGTGCAAAACCGGCATATCCGCGGTCGATATAACCGGTTTCGGTAATGCGGCTCCGTCCCCTTGCCGCCAGCGCGGCCACCACCAGTGCCGCGCCTCCGCGCAGGTCCGCAGCCCGTGCACACGCGCCCTGCAGCTGCCGCACCGGTCGGATGTCCAGTGTGCGTCCCTGCACCTGCACAGCGGCCCCAAAAGCCGCAAAACCCTCTGCACAGCCAAATCTCCGCTCAAACACCACGTCCTCGATGCTGCTGGCGCTGTCGGCGGCAAGCATGGCAGCGGCAAGCAGCGGCGCTGCGTCTGTTGCCAGTGCCGGGTATACCCCGGTGAACACTCTGCCCGCGCCGTGCAGCGCGCCAAGCCGGGTAATGACCGCACTTTCCGGCCCTGTTTCTACCCTGCAGCCCATTTGTGCCAGAATTTCCAGCAGCGGTGCATAGGTCTCCGGCCTGCAGCCGGTCAGTTCCACCCGGCCTCCTGCCGCCGCGCAGGCACAGGCAAGGGTGGATGCCACGATGCGGTCGGCCATGGGCGCAAAGCTGCAGCTATACAGCATTCGTCTGCCCTGCACCCGGATGGTGCTGGTGCCCGCGCCCTGCACACAGCCGCCGCACCGGTTCAGGAATGCTGCCAGATCGCTGATCTCCGGTTCTCGCGCGGCCCCGCGCAGGACCGTCTCGCCCTGCGCCGCAGCTGCTGCCAGGAGCAGTGTCTCGGTAGCGCCCACGCTGGGAAACCCAAGTGTGATGTCCGCACCGTACAGCCCGGCAGGCGCTGTCAGAATCAGCCTTGCCCCCTCCTCCCGGCAGTGCACGCCCATCTGCGCAAGGCCGGAAAGGTGCAGGTCCACCGGCCTTGCACCAATGCGGCACCCGCCGGGCAGCACCGTTTCCACCCGGCCAAGCCGTGCCAGAAGCGGTGCGCAGAACAAAATGGATGCCCGCATCCGCGCGGCGGCTTCCGGCGCAAGGCGGCAGGTGGAAGGCACGCCCTGCACCGTGATGTCGCTGCCCTGCCAGCGGGCCGTGCAGCCCGCACCCTGCAAAAGCTCCACGCTGGTGTCCACATCCGCAAGATGCGGCACCTGCAGAAAACGCACCGTGCCATTGCACAAAAGGGCCGCTGCCAGCAGCGGCAGCACGCTGTTTTTGGCTGCCGGGATGTGTACTGTGCCGTTCAGCGGCATGCCGCCTGTGATGATAAGATCTCCGCCCATGCAAAAAGCCCCCGTTCCGCAAAAGATACCTCATGCTATGCGGCGCGAAGGCTTTTTGTTTATTTTGTCTGCAGTTGTGTCATTTGTTTGTCCGGTTATTTGTAGCTGAACCGGCAGAGGATGCTGTCGTTTTATGGCAGGGAACGCCCGGTTTTATGTCTCCCCGCGGGACACCGACAGCACGATGCCCATTTCGCCCAGCAGCATCATCAGACTGGTGCCGCCGGAGGAAAAAAACGGCAGGCTGATGCCGGTATTGGGGATGGTGTTGGTGACTACCGCCATATTCAGCACTGCCTGCAGGGCCACCTGGACTACAAAGCCCACTACCAGCAGCGCACCGAACCGATCCGGTGCATGCGCCGCCAGCGTGATGCCTCGCCACAGCAGCAGTGCAAACAGCAGGATCACCGCGCAGGCTCCCACAAAGCCAAGCTCCTCGCACAGGATGGAAAAGATGAAGTCGTTCTGCGGTTCGGGCACGAACAGGTGCTTCTGGCGGCTGCTGCCAAGGCCAAGGCCCGCCGCGCCCCCGGAGCCGATGGCATACAGGCTCTGGATGGTCTGGTGGCCGTCGCCCAGCGGGTCGGCAAAGGGATCCAGCCATGAGCTGAGACGGCTGGCCGCGTAGGGCACAAGGTCCGGCATAATAATGATGGCAGCTCCAATGGCCGCTGCACCGCCCGCCCCGGCCAGCACGAACCACTTGAGGCCGGTGCCGCCCACGAACATGAGCACCGCGCCGATGCCCAAAATGAGCACGGTGCCGGAGAGGTGCGGTTCCAGCAGCATGAGCACCGCCACCGCTCCCAGCACCAGTGCAAAGGGCAGCACCCCCACCGCAAAGCTGCCCATGCGGTCGTGGTTGAGCGCAATGATATGCGCAAACACCAGCACCACCGCAAATTTGGCGATCTCGCTGGGCTGCAGTGTGCCCAGGCCCGGCAGCACCAGCCAGCGCTTGCAGCCGTTGTACTCCGGCATGAACAGCACCGCCGTCAGCAGTACCATTGAAAGCGCCAGCAGCGGCCATGCCAGCTTGTGGTAAACATGGTAGTCCACCCGGCTTGCCACCCACATGGCCCCGATGCCCAGCGCAGCATACAGCAGCTGCGGCCGCAGGTAGGCAAAGGCATCGCCCCGCCGGTACAGCGCCACTGCACTGCTGGCACTGCCCAGCATTACAAGGCCAAAGCCCACCAGCGTGAGCACCAGCACCAGAAACGGCAGGTCCATGGCCGGCAGATGCCGCAGCGGCAGGCCGCGCTTTGCATGGGCAGCAGCTTTGTGCATCCGTATCACCTCCGTTCCTTTATTGTACGCGGCGGCGGTACCGGTTAGTCATAGACCCGGCGCACCGGCGCATACACTTGCCCAGAGAAGGAGGTGCCTGCCATGCCAAAACCGGAGCCGCGCCCCTTGCGCACCCTGCCGGAACGGGCATTCCGTGTCCGGGCACGGCTGGTGGCCGCGTTGATGTGCTGCGTCTGCTTTGCGGGGCTGGCCGCGCGGCTGGCGTATCTGCAGCTGTTTGCGGGCGGCTGGTATACGAACCGCGCCCTCGGCCAGCAATTGCGCGATACCGTGGTGCCTGCCGACCGGGGCCGTATCTACAGCGCCGACGGTGTACTGCTTGCCGCCAACAGCAGCTGCTGGACATTGCGGGCCTCCCCGCGCGAGATGCCGGAGGAAAAGCTCAGCCTTGCCGCGCAGGGCCTTGCGGAAATATTGGAGCTGGACGAAGCGAAGCTGCTGGAAAAATTCAGTGACCGCACCTCCAACGACTGCCTTTTGCGCTACCGCGTGGAGCGCGACACCGCCGACCGCGTGCGGGATTTTTGTGAAGAGAACGGCATCACCGGCATCCGCATTAATCAGGACTCCAAGCGCTGGTACCCGGAGGGGGAATTTCTGGCCAGCGTGCTGGGCTTTACCAATGTAGACAACGCCGGTGTGAGCGGGCTGGAGCTGAAATATAACGATGTGCTCACCGGGCAGAATGGTGTGGTGCTCACCGCCGTCAACGCTTGGGGCTACACACTGGAGCAGAGCTACGAGACCGAAAAAGTGCCCTTGGAAGGCAGCGGCCTGCGGCTGACTGTCGATACCAACATCCAGCATTACCTTGAAAATGCGCTGGATTATGCGGTCAAGGAGCATCATGTGGCGGCGCGCGCCGTGGGCATCGTGATGGACGTGAACACCGGGGCCGTGCTGGCCATGTCCACCACGCCCGCCTACGACCCGAACCAGCCGCGCGTGATCTACGATGCAGCCGCCCGCAAGGCCGTGGATGCCCTTACCGGCAGCGAGCGCGCTGCCGCCCTGCAGCTGGCCCAGCAGACCCAGTGGCGCAACAAGGCCGTCAGCGACCTGTACGAGCCGGGCAGCGTGTTCAAGCTCATCACCTGCGCCGCCGCGCTGGATGCCGGGGCTGTGAGCAAAAACTCCACCTTTTACTGCGGCGAGTCCATCTCGGTGGCGGGCACACGGTTCCACTGCGCCAACCACAAGCGCCACGGCAGCCAGACCGTGACCCAGGCGCTGGAAAATTCCTGCAACCAGAGCTTTATCCAGATCGGCGCGCGGCTGGGCAAGGAAGCCTTCTGCGATTACTTTGCCGCTTTCGGCCTGCGGGAGCCAACCGGGGTCGATCTGCCCGCCGAACCCAAAAAGAGTCTGTACTACACCGCCGACCGCATGGGGCCGGTGGAGCTGGCCTCCTGCGCCTTCGGCCAGAGCAGCAAAATCTCCTATATGGAAATGGCCGCAGCCGTGTGCGCTGTGGTGAACGGCGGCAGGCTGATGCAGCCTTATCTTGTCAGCGATATCCTGAACCCGGACGGCAGCATTCTTCAGCACACAGAGCCGGTGTGCAGGCGGCAGGTGATCAAACCGGAAACTTCTGAAACCATGCGTGAGATGATGGAAGCCGTGGTGCTCTACGGCGGCGGGCGCAATGCCCGCATCCAAGGCTACCGGGTGGGCGGCAAGAGCGGCACCAGCCAGAAGCTGGACAGCGCCGACGAAAAAGCCCGTATTGCCAGCTTTGTGGCCGTGGCTCCCATCGACGACCCGCAGTTTTTGTGTCTGGTGTGCTTGGACGAACCCCACAGCTGGACGACTGCCGGCGGCAGCCTTTCAGCCCCGGTGTGCGCCGAGGTGCTGGAACAGACGCTGGTGTACAAGGGCGTGCCCCGCGCCGTGGAACCGGAAACCGATCCCGATCCCGCCCAGACCGCTGCCGACCTGCCCGCCGACGGTGACAGCTTTGACGGGGCGTAAGCAAAAAACGGCCCCGGAAAGGTCTTCCGACTTTCCCGGGGCTGCAATGTTTTTTGTTTAATTCTGCTGCGGCTGCTCGCGGAAGACGATCTCGCCGGTCTCGCTGTTCATGGACTCCACAATGGCAAGGCTCTCCAGCTGGATGCCCTTGCTGCGGATCAGCTCGCCGCCCTGCTGGAAGCCCTTTTCCACGGCAATGCCGATGCCCTCCACTGTGGCACCGGCCTCCTGGGCCAGATCCAGCAGGCCCATCAGGGCACAGCCGTTGGCAAGGAAATCGTCAATGATCAGCACATGGTCTTCCGGGGTGAGGAACTTTTTGGAGACGATCACATTGTAGATCTTTTTGTGGGTGAAGGACTGGATCTTGGTTTCGTAGTTGTTGTAGTCCAGATTGATGCTCATGGACTTTTTGGCAAATACCACCGGCACGTTGAACTCGCTGGCCACGATGGCTGCAATGCCAATGCCGCTGGCCTCGATGGTGAGCACCTTGTTGATGGGCTTGCCTGCAAACAGGCGCTTCCACTCCTTTGCCATCTCCCGGAACAGCGGAATGTCCATCTGGTGGTTGATAAAGCTATCCACCTTGAGCACATTGCCCTCGCGTACGATACCATCTTTGCGAATACGATCTTCCAGCATCTTCATAGTGCAGCAGTTCCTCCAACCTGATCTTTTCCATGCCCATGCGTTTGCAGCGCATATTTCTCTTTTTATTTCACTTAGTATACCGGATGCTCTTTCCTTTGGCAAGAGGTTTTCTTGATAAATTTATAGGTTTTCCGCTCTTGTACTTTTTACAGATTCGAGTATACTGTAGTTAATATAAGGTGTGTCCGGCATCTGTGCACCGGCACACAGGAGGGGAGAGCATATATGAAAACGGGTCTTGTGCTGGAAGGCGGTGCCATGCGCGGCATGTTTACCGCCGGTGTTCTGGATGTATCGATGGAGCATGGCATCGTGCTGGATGGTGCCATTGGCGTTTCGGCCGGTGCGGTGTTCGGCTGCAACTACAAGTCCCATCAGATCGGCCGTGTGATCCGCTACAACACCCAGTATTGCAACGATAAGCGCTACGCAAGCTTCGGCAACCTGCTGCGCACCGGCAACCTGTACAGTGAGCAGTTCTGCTACCACACCGTGCCGGAAAAGCTGGACGTGTTCGACGCAAAGGCATTTGCAGAGAACCCCATGGACTTTTTTGTGGTGTGCACCGATGTGCGTACCGGCGACCCCATCTATCACAAGTGCCGCACCGGCGATGCCGAGGATATCCAGTGGATGCAGGCATCCGCTTCCATGCCGCTGGCGGCCAAGATCGTAAAGATCGGCCATTATCAGCTGCTGGACGGCGGCATTGCCGATTCCATCCCCGTGCGGTTCTTCGAGTCCATCGGCTACAAACGCAACCTCATTGTGCTGACCCAGCCCAAGGGCTTTGTGAAAAAGAAGAACAAGATGCTGCCCGTCATCCGGGCACGCTACCTGCGCTACCCCGCTTTCGTGGAAGCCGTTGCCGACCGTCACGAGCGCTACAACGAAACGCTGGATCACATTGCCATGCTGGAGCAGACCGGCAAGGCGTTCGTCATCCGCCCGCCCATCCCGCTGGAGATCGGCTCCATGGAGCGCGATCCGGTCCAGCTGCGCCGCGTCTACGAGACCGGCCGTGCCGTTGCCGAAATTCAGGTGGATAAGATCGCCGCCTTTGTGAACGAATCCAAAGCTGCAGCGGAAGAGTAACGGCGGCACAAACAGATATCCTGCATGTGCATAGCCCCCACGGGGAAGCAGCTCTTTTGATCGAAGCGCAGGTGCGCAGCCAGAAGGTCTACATGTGATGTTTTCGCGGCATCACGAAAATGTTAACGTCAACAAAATCATGGTATAGCAGCAGCCCCGGTGAACCTGACGGTCCATCGGGGCTGTTTTTGCGCTGTCTTCAACGACATCGCCGCAGCTGTTCGAATCCACCTGCCCGATGAGTTTAGCCTTGTCGCAAAACAAAAACCTCAGCGTACTTTCATACGTTGAGGTTTTTTGGTGGGCGCGGGTGGATTGCGCGAGCCGCGCATCTAAAAAAGCCCCGCAGGGGCTTTTTTGCCCTCCGGACTATTCGGCGGGCCGATGCTGTTCGAATCCACCCGCCCAATAAGTCTGGCTTTGCAGCAAAACAAAAACCTCAGCGTACTTTCATACGTTGAGGTTTTTTGGTGGGCGCGGGTGGATTCGAACCACCGAAGCTGAAAGCAGCAGATTTACAGTCTGTCCCCATTGGCCACTCGGGAACACGCCCATATTCAGTTTTGCAGTCCATGGATTGCCTGTATATATTACCACCCGGATGGTAGTTTGTCAACATCTTTTGCGGAATTTTTGGATTTTTGTGTCGAAAGCAAAAACACAAAAGCAAAAGCCGCCCAGAAATCAACGTTCCTGAGCGGCTTTTTGGAGCTGGTGACAGGAGTTGAACGAGCCACCGGCATTGCATCACTGAAAAATGGAGATTTTTACACTAAAATCTGCACGTTTAGCAGTCTTTTTCTTGTACCATCCTGCACAGCCCACACACCCACAAAATCAAAAGTGTGTTAAAATGTGTGTTATTTTCCGGCGTGCAGCAGCTTCAAAAACATGCCGTTGACGGCCTGCGCGGTCTCTGTGTCCTCACCGGTCAGAGCGTGGCCGTACACGCCGAATGTGTCCATGTCCTCGCTGTGGCCTACAAGGTCTTTGACCTCACCGGCGGGCAGCTTCTTTGCCACGCTGACAAAGGTGTGTCGCATCTCGTAGGCCGACACGGGCGGGATATCGTTCACCCGGCAATAGACTTGCCAGCGCTTATAGTAATAGGCTTCGCTTTTCAGGCAGAACACGCTCTCACCGGCCCCAGTGACGGCCCGCTGCTGTTCCAGCACGGCGCGTGCCAGATCGGACAGCACAAAGGCCCGCACGGCGTTGTCGTTCTTGCCGCGCGTCTGTTCGCCCAGCACGTTCACGGCCCGGGAGATGAACACTGTGCCGCCCTTAACATCGGCCCAGTGCAGGCCCACCAGTTCACCCGGGCGCAGGCCCGTGAGCACCTGAAAGCGGTAGGCATGGATAAAATCATCATGCACCCGCTTGCCCCTGTACAGGGTCGTGTCCACGCGGAACAGCGTTATCAGGGCATCCGGCTGCAACACCTTCTTGCCTTTGGGACGTGCGCCAGCTGGCACATGCAGCCCTTCGGGGTGGAAGGTGGTCAGCTTCTTTGCACGGCACCATTTGCAGAATGCCCGCATATCCGCGCAAAGGGATTGCAGGGACTTCTTTGCAAAGCCGTCGCTGTAGGCATCGTTTACCACGTCCTGCAGATCCTGTTCGGTCAGGCTGGTAATGCGCTTCCTGCCGATCGCAGGCAGTATCCGGGTACGCCAGCGGCTTTCAACGTTCCGCTGGTTGCCGGTGCCCGTGGTCTTTACCACTGTGGCATACCATTCTTGATATAGATCCTCCACCCGGCGGGCCTTGACCCCAATGCCATCATCTAACCAGCGGTCAGCCTTTGCATTGGCTTCCCGCTGCCCAGTGCGGCCCGGGGTGCTGCTGTAGAACTGTTTCCGCACGCCGTCTTTCTGCACGGCAATGCGCCAGCGCTGGTATTTTTCTTCCCACTGGGCCGTGTTGGTGCGCTTACTCATCTTTCATATAGGCGAGCACTTCATCGAACCGGGCAAGGTGCTGGTTCTCGATGCGCTCAAAAATCACTTTTGCGGTTTCCTCATCGTAGACGTGGGAAGTCAAGTTCCGGTCGTTCTGCAGGTCAAGCCATGCCTGCTGATCCTGAATCATGCCGAATGCATACGCCTGTTTGATAACGGCTTTCGGGCTGTTGATATCAGAAAAGCCCTGATCGAGCAGATATTCCCGCATGGTTTTCCACGCCAGCTCCGCACAGAACTCAAACCGCTGGATAACGCCATCCCGCACAGAATCAAGCGGCACTCTCTTGTAATCGTCCAGAGCTTCCCGCAGCCGAACTACAGCGTCCGTGAAGTATTTATATTTTTCGTGAAGTCTGTCCATCAGCTCTACACCGTCCTTTTTGATATTTGCCAGAAACGCGGGGTTCATGCCGTCCGTGATGTGCACGATATCGAATTTTAACAGGGTGGGCAGGTCTTCGCAGTCCATCCAGAAATTCGACCGGCTGCCCTCTGGCATCCCGTACACGGCCAGATCTATGTCGCTGTTGTATCGGTTATCCCCTCTGGCACGGGAACCGAACAGCACGAGCCGCTTTGCGCCGTATCGGCGGGCCAGCGCGGCCAGCTGGCTATAAAGTTCTTCCATGGGTTCACCTGCTATCTTTTTGTGCATTTTGTCTCCGGAGGGAGACGGCCAAGTTCTTTCAGAATATTGTAGCAGTCACGAACATACATCTGACGGTGAACTGCTCTGTCCCACCCATCGTAAAATGAGTTACAGATATCATCATATGCTGGGTCTATCGGAGTTTCCAGAAGAACCTGCTGCATTTCTATTATATCCTGCTCTGTATAGGCTGTATGTCCCATATCATCCACCATGCGCCCACAACGGCTACAAGGCCCCTGTGGGCTTTTTATTTTTCGGCGGGTTCTTTATCGTCTGGGACAATCAGAAGGGAAAATCATAAACGAGAAGACCCTCATACTTATCGAGCAGGTTTGTTTTTAGTCCGGCAACGGCGGCCTTAAACATTTCGTCGGGCAAGTTTGATTGTCTCAAAAGATTCACTGCTTTGATGAAATTTTCGGTATCATCACAAAAATCATCGAAGTCTTTATGGTCTATACCAATTCCGGCGCAAATACTCCTGCTTCCTGTATCGGCAAAAGTTAAGCAGTCACTTTGAACTAGATCAATAAGTTTACTTAAAAATTCACTGTTACTTATTTCGCCTTGGCTAGAACTGTTTTCATTTTGTCCAACAAGCCAGTCAAGTGATACGTTTAACACTTCTGCTATTTTTGCGGCAGTTTCCAGTTTTGGAGCGCTTCCTTTGCTGCCGGTAGTATTTTCATAGTTCGAGACTGTGTTCTGACCAACGCCAAGCTTTTCCGCAAGTTCGGCTTGGCTTAGACCAGCTTTTTTTCGTGCGTCCTTTACTCTTTCGGCAAAAAGCTTGAAATCCATAATATCACCTCTTTATTGATTTTATCAAAAGTCTAAAGCGAGTTCAAGAATTTTACTATTTATCATGATAAGTTGATATAATCATTTTGATATTGATTTTTATCAATTATAGTGATATAATGCTTACAAAGGGAGGTATAACGCATGAAAATCAACAAAAAGAATCTGGACATCTTGCAATGTCGGGCTGGGCTGACCGGTGCGCAGCTAGCTGCAAAAGCAGGGTTAAAGCCGCAAAGCTATTCCGCAGTGAAAAACCGCGGAACGTGTGCAGCGCCTACTGTGGCAGCTATTGCTGCCGCCCTAGGCGTGGACGTGACCGAGATCATCGAACAGGAGGACTAAATCATGTATCAGTATTTTCACAAGCTCCGTGTCCGGTTCGCAGAACTGGAGATGAAGCAGGGCGAAGTAGCCAAGCGCGCCAACATGGCCGAAAGCACCTTGACCGCCCGCATGACTGGCCGCTTGCCGTGGAACGGGGACGAGATTGCCCGCGTTGCCATGGTGCTGGACATCCCCACCGGCGAGATCGGCACGTTTTTCTTTGAGGATGCACCCAAGGAATACCGAAAAAAGGTAGGGTGATAGGATGGAACGAAAAAGCTTTCCATTCTTTGTTGCCTACTATGAAGCGGCCCAACATCTAAGCGCAAAAGACCGCGCTGCATTTTATGGCGCAATCGTTGATTATAGCTTTACAGCAAAAGAGCCTGTTCTAAAAGGGCAGGCTGCAATGTGCTGGATTCTTGTAAAGCCTTATCTCGAAAAGTCGATGGAAGATTTTTTGAACGGTTCAAAGGGTGGCAGACCACGCAAAAATAAAAAACCCGGTTTTTCCGAAAACGAAAACCCCGGTTTTGAAACATCAAAAACCACCGCTTCTTTTTCCACAGAAACCAATATGAATATGAAAATGAATATGGAAAATGAAGAAGAGCCGCACCCGACCGCGCCGCCTGCCGCCTGTGCGCCCCTGAAGGGCGCTGGCGGCGGCATGGCAGCGCTAGATAGTAGTTTAGACAATGGTGACCGGGACGCGGCAACGGATGAAGCAAGACGGCTATTTTTTGAAAAGATGCAGCAGCGCACGGCGTGGCCCGCCGCAGAAGCGGCCCCGCCTGACGCTGAGAAGGAGGAGTGATAGACAATGGACAAGAATGCATGGCAGCAGCACAGCGCACGGCTGAAAGCTGCATATAACCACCCTGAAGGAAGCCCCTGCCCGGTCTGCAATGGCAGCGGCCACGTTATGGATGTGTGGTCAAACGATGAGTACTTTCACGGCCTGCTGACCATTTGCCCGGCGTGCGGTTCTGTTCGAGTGCAAGAGGACGATACCCGCAGGGCAGGCAACGCGCCCCGGTACGGCGATTACATCGACCTGACCGACTGGCAGCGGGAGCTGCACCGGAAAGCCTGCGCATTTGCCCAGCACCCGGAAGGGGTGTTTTACATCGGCGGTCAGACCGCCACCGGAAAAAGCCACCTGTGCAGCAAAATTTACTATCACCTGATGGCAAACAATTGCAGCGGCCTGAACTATCAGCCGTGGAAGTCGTTTGCCCGGCGCAGCTCCAAAGACTGGCAGCTGATCGAGACGGCCAAGGGCTGCAACGTGCTGTGGCTGGATAGCTTTCTGGACGTTGTAAGCAGCCGCGGCACGCCCACGGCTACAGACCTTGACAAAGCGCTTGAAGTGATCGACGCCCGATGCAGCGCCGGGAAGATCACCATTATTTCCAGCTGCTGGACACCGGAACGGCTGGAAGATATCGCGCCCCAAATCGCAAGCCGCATTGAACAGGCCGCCGGTGGGCGGTACTTCCTGACCGTGCCCGATGGCAAAGAAAACCGCTGGAAGCGCACCGCTTGACCGCTCAAAATGAGCGCTCACATATTTTGACCGTGCCCATAGGGCACAGAAAGGATTTACCATGAATGCATTTATCAGCACTGACTGCGATACCATCCTTGAACGCCTGCAGGGTGAGAAGCTGTTGAACATCGTGCCCGATGAACTGGGCAATGTGCTGCTGGTGTTTGAAAGCTCCTGCCCAGATGCATCCGACCTGCTGACCGTGAAGCCCGGCGGCAAGCTCATTGCAACGCTGGCTTGTGACAGTGACGACGACGCAAAGCCTGTGGAGGACTGCCCCCTTGATGCTACCCCCTGCACTGGAAACTGCCCTGACACCACTTGCCCGCGTCACCTGTAAGCCCCTACATGACCGCATAAAGAAAGCCGCTCACACTGTACCAGCAGCGTGAGCGGCAGATGGGCGGTATTTGCTTGCAGGCATTACCGCCTCTATTATATCAAAAATGGAGGATTTTACAATGACTATGTATCAATTTTCTTGCATTGCCCCTCTGGCATTCGTCTTTTTCTTTGGTGCCGCTGTGATGTGGTTCAGCGGCATCCGGTAAGGAGGTGGGCAGCATGACACAGAAGGAAAAGCGCATCATTCAGCTTGCCCGACAGGCACAGGCACAGGGCATCGACGTGGAAAAGGCTTTGCAGGACGCAATGACCACCCGGAACGGGCTGACAGCGGCCATTATGGCAACTCTGAAAACCCTTACACCAGACCGGCAGCGCTATGTGAAGGAATGCGCACAGGCTATTGCAAAAGGCCTGCCGTTTGGCTATTCGCCGCTGCCGGACAAGCCCACGGGACTGCTGAACATCCTTGACTTGAATGCAATGATGATTGTTTCCCCGTTCCCTATGAACCCGTCCAGCGTGCTGGAATGGCTGGATAACAACACCCCCGTCAATGAAAAGGAGAACTGAACCATGAAGCGCAATGATTTACAAAAGATGGGCTTGACCCCCGACCAGATCGACACCATCATGACCATGAACGGCGCGGATATCAACCGCGAGAAGGCAAAGGCCGGTCAGCAGACAGACAAAGAGGTGCAGCGCCTGCGGGAATCCTGCATCACCCTGCTGGAGCTGTTGGACGACCCGAAAGCCGTGCGCGGCATCCTGCTGTATGCATCCCGCCTGTACAGCCGACAGGAGCGCAGGAAGTCGCAGGAGGGCCAGCAGTGAAGGTAAAGATAACTTACACCCCAGAGCAGGAAAACGACGCACAGGCTGCGCTGGATGCCTTGCACGCGATGTTTCCGGCGGCAAGGGTACATGAAAGTGTAAAGAAAGCCGGGGTTTCTGCCGTGTTTCTGACAGTTACAAAACCGGAAAACCCGCATAACACCAAGCAAAACGGTTGACCATCCCCCGGTAGATGTGGTATAATAAACTGTAAGGCATAGAGTACCGCCGGGCTGACCGGTTAGCTGATAAGGCACAGGGAAAACGCTTCAAGCGGTTCTCTGTGCCTATTTTTGTGCAATTTTGCCCAGTGTTGGTGCTGATCGCAGCGCCGCCCACGTCGCAAAACTGGCAGATTGCACAACCATCACTGTAACGGCCGCAGGCATCAGGCCGGGAAAGGAAATCACCATGACCGACAACAATACCCCGAACACCGCCCAGCAGGAAAATACCACTCAGCCGGAGGGAAACGGCCCCGCCGGGAAGATGTTCACCCAAGAAGAAGTAAACAACATCGTCCGCGAACGATTGAATAGAGTAAAAGCAGGCGCGGCCGAACAGGACGAGCGTGCAACCGCTCTGGATGAGCGGGAAGCCGCCGTGCAGCAGCGTGAACAGGCCATGCAGCAGAAAGAGAGCCGCGCAGCCTGTGAAGATCATTGCAAGGCCAAAGGCTATGACACAGCTTTCCTTGACCTGCTGGACACGTCCGACCCGGAGAGGTTCACCGCGCTGTTGGACAAGTTGCACGAGACGGCAGCGGCAGATCTGAAAGCCCAGCAGGAAGCCGAACAGGCCACACAGGCAGAGCAGAGCGCCGCCCAGCGCCTTGAGCACATGGAGCTTGATAACGCCCTTGCACAGCAGGCCGCAGGACTGAAGTTTTCCAGCGAGAGCGCCCGGCAGTATTTCCTTGCCCAGTGCAAAGAGCGGGATTTTGCATTGCAGGGCGGTCAGATCGTGGGGTTTGACGAGTACGTCAAGCAGTATTCTGCATCTGATCCCGGCGCGATCCTGCCCGCTGGCGGCATTGCCCGCTTCTCTGCATCGGCTCCCGGTGCCCCGCTTTCCTCTGGCTTTCATGACGCGATCGCGGACGCATTCAAACCGAAAGGATGATTTGAATTATGGCAACCGTAGATTTGACTACTAAATTTCTGCCCAAGGTAGACGAACAGTTTACCGCTGAGAGCAAACGCAGCCTTGTGACCAATCAGGATTTCACATGGGACGGCGCAGCGACCGTGCGCGTGTACAAGGTCAGCACCGGCAAGATGAACGACTATGCCCGCAATGGCGATCCCACCACCGGCAGCCGCTTTGGTGAGGTGGAACAGCTCAACGCCACCACCTACCCGCTGACCATCGAGAAAGACCGCTCTTTCACCTTTGTTATTGATAAGCTGGACGAGGACGAAACGCAGCAGCAGCTTTCCGGTGCAACCGCTCTGGCCCGCCAGAACCGCGAGGTGGTTATCCCCGAAGTGGACGCGTACACCTACGGTGTTATGTGCACCAACGCAGGCACCAAGCCCGCAGCCGTGGAGCTGACTGCAGAAAACATCTATGATGAGATCTGCAAGGCCGGTGCCCTGATGGATGAAGCAGGCGCGCCCGAAACTGGCCGCGTGCTGGTCGTCACCCCGGAGATTTACCGTATCATGAAGAAGTGCAAGGAAATCATCCTTGATACCGAGGTGGGTGAGGATATGCGCTTGCGTGGTGTGGTATCCAATCTGGACGGCGCAGCGGTGCAGAAGGTGCCCGCCAGCCGCCTGCCCTCTAAGTTTGGCTTTATGCTGTGCCACCCCTGCGCAACCGTGGCCCCGCTGAAGCTTCAGGATTACCGCATTCACTCCGACCCGCCGGGCATTTCCGGCAGTCTGGTGGAGGGCCGCGTGGTGTATGACGCTTTTGTGCTCCAGAACAAGGCAAAGGCAATTTACTATCAGGCTACCACCTGATAAAGCATCATCTGGGCGCATGGGGCAACCTGTGCGCCCTTTTTGACAGGAGGCGAACCGAACCCATGACCGCAAAGAAACACCTTAAAATGACCAATCCGGGCGAGGTGCGCAGAGCCATGACCCGCGTTTCCAACATGGTTTTGAATGGCGAGATCACCCCGCAGCAGGCAAATGCCCTGATCTACGCCGGGAATGCCGTGTTAAGCTCCATCCGGGCCGATGAACAGGAGCGGCGATTGACTGAGCTTGAAGCCAAATTGACCGAGCTGGAAGGTGCAGCCAATGAAACGGATTGACCGGCTTGCCGCCCGCATTGCGGCCCTTACGGTCAAGCAGGACGCGGAACAGAACTGGCCCCGGTTTATTCTGCATCTGAGCGACGGCAGCACAGCCGAGCTTGTGGCGCGGCTGCCGAAAGCTCTTATGCAGCTGGCAGATCTGCATATCATGCCAGAGCGTGAAGTGGTATCTATCGAAAAGCCCGAACAGCTGGATAGCCTGACAGAACAGCTTTATGAACTGTTTGAATGCATCGTTATGGGCGGTGTGTCGGTGTCTGATGCAAGAACTTCCCTTTTGTATGCGGATGATTCATACCTGCTGCCACCAGAAGAACCCACAGAGGATGAAGCGATATCCGAACGAAATCACAATCTGATCTAGGAGGAAAATAAAAGTGAGCACACCTATTTTTGATTTCAAGATCCAGTTCCGGCCCGGCTTTCAGGCCGACATGGACGCGCGGTTTGCAAGGCTGCAGTTTGCCTTTTCTCAGAAAGTGGCCGATGTTGTGGACAAATATGTTCCGCTAGACAGTGGCCAGCTGAAAGGCAGCGTGAACGGTGCTGCATCCGACTTCAAGGACGGCAAACTGGTGTACAATACGCCCTACGCCCGTAAACAGTATTATCTGCATGAGCAGGGCACAGACCTTCACGGCGCGAGGGGCGAAACAGAACGTCATCGCGGTTCCTACTGGGGACAGAACGCCATCGCAGACCACAAGGACGAGCTGGAAAAGTTCGCCCACGATGCCGCAAAGCAGTTTCTGGGAGGGAACAAATGAGCCAGACCGCAAAGCAGCCAGACCCAGAGCGGGAGCGTAAACGTGCATGGTTGAACCGCTACCGGGACAGCCTTGCCGAACAGCGCCGCATTGCTGAACGGCTGGCAGAGGTTCGCAGCCGTTCCACGTCCATCTGTGTAAGCCTAAACCCGGCAAAGGCTGCCCCCACAAACGCTCATTCTGACCGTGTGGCCGACAGCGTGCAGCGTATCACCACGCTGGAAAAGAAGCTGCAGGACGAACAACAGCGTGGGCAGAACATCGCCACCGAGATCATCAACGCTCTGTACGACCAACGGCAGTTGACCCTGAATCAGATTCGGGTGCTGTGTTGTCAGTATATCGACGGCCTGAACTGTGCACAGACTGCCGACAAAGTGGGGTTAAGTCCAACATCTATTTCGGGCTATAGGAGAACCGCTCTAGCCGCTCTGACTATCCCAGAGGACGCACCAGAAAACGCAATGTGTGTTAAATAGTGTGTTGCATCAAAAGAAAAGAGCCTAGATTTTAACGAATCTAGGCTCTTTTTGATGGAGCTGGTGACAGGAGTTGAACCTGCAACCCACTGATTACAAATCAGTTGCGCTGCCATTGCGCCACACCAGCATGGACCAAGCGGTCTTTTGATAGAATACCAAAAAATGCGTGGCTTGTCAATATCTTCTTGGCGCGCAAAAAACAACCCATTCCCCAAACAGTATACTATACCGTTTAACAAATGAGGTGCCATTGCCATCAGTTCATGCTTTCGTCTGCTTTTAATAGATGAACATGAACCGGTGTATGTAGCCAACGCCCAGCTTGCGGAACTGGATTACAGGAAACTGTATCAGGCGTATTCTTCGAGAGGAAGAAAATCGGCAGCAGAACCCCGGATCATGTTCAAGCTATTGGTATATGAAAAGCTGGACAGCCTGCGGACGGCTCCTGTGGGGTTCAAAGTCTGTTGTATTCTTTTTTGAGCAGCGGGCTGCTTCACCGGGCAAGGGCCTGCTGGATCTTTGCAAAATCCTCCAGTGTGAGGGCTTCCGGGCGGATGCGGGCATCAAAACCGGCGGCTTCAATGGCGGCTGTCACCGCGTCCTTGGACATCCCCAGACCGCTGGCAATGGCGTTTGCAGCCGTTTTGCGGCGCTGTCCGAAGGCGGCACGCACCAGCGCAAAATAGCCTTCTTCGTCCTCCACCTGCACAGCGGGCTGCGGACGGATCTCCATGCGCACCACGGCGCTGGTCACCTTGGGGGCCGGGTAAAAACTGCCGGGCGCAGCGGTGAACATCATTTTGGAGGTGGCATAGTAGCTCACCGCGCAGCTGATGGCGCTGGATGCACGGGTGCCGGGCGCAGCAGCCAGACGGTCGGCAGCTTCCTTCTGTACCATGACGGTCAGGCTTTCAATGGGCAGGCGGTCGCCCAGCAGCTTCATGACGATGGGACTGGTGATGTAGTAGGGCAGGTTGGCGCACACAGCCACCGGCATACCGGAGAATTCTTCCGCAATAAGAGCCTTCAGGTCAACTTTCAGTACATCCTGTAATACCAGTTTGAAATTGTCCACTCCGGCCATCGTTTCGGCCAGCAGCGGCGGCAGGCGTTCGTCCACCTCAATGGACACCACCTTGGCGGCGCGCTTTGCCAGTTCCCGAGTCAGCACACCAATGCCGGGGCCGATCTCAATGACACCATAGCGCTTATCCACGCCGCTGGCATCCACGATCTTGGGCGGCAGACCCGGGTTGATGATAAAGTTCTGTCCAAAACCCTTGGAAAGTGCAAAATCGTATTTTTCACACAGGGCGCGGATCACCGAGAGGTCGGTCAGTTCGGGCATAGATTCCATCCTTTTTCATAGTACGATTTGAATGCCCTCCGCGTCGCTTTGGGCATATTCAGCGGAAATATTATTATAATATGGCAACCCAGCCAGACCTGCGGGTCTGGCTGGGTTGCATTTTCACGAGAAGGGGTCAGTACGGCAAACAGCACCGCAATAAACCGGGTTCCTTTTTACAAGAAGAAGCCCATGCAGCATTTCTGCCGGTTTTACCCTTTATTCTGCGCTGGATGCTGCTTCGCCGCCGGCTTCTGCTTCGGTGGAGGAAGCCGTTTCCTCAGAGGAAGCGTTCTCCGGCTCAGTGGCAGCGCTGTCGGCTTCTTCGGAAGCAGCAGCCGAAGAAGCTGCTTCGTTGACTCCGCCCAAAGTCGTGGTACCGCTCAGCTGCTGTGCTGCGCTGACCGCACGCTGGATCTGCGGGTCATCCTCGGGGGTATAATCGTAGAAATTCGTGGTCTCTTCGGCACTGAGGGCACGCTCTACATCCACGCTCAGGCCGGTGCCATCAAAGCAGGAGCCGTCGCCGCAGATGAGCTTTGCCACCGTGATGCTCACGGCGCTGCCATCCGAAAGGCGCTGCGGGCTGCTCTGGATGGTGCCCTTGCCCATGGTGGTGGTGCCCACCAGACGTGCGCCGTTCATGGTGCGCAGGCTGGCAGCAAACAGCTCTGCCGCGCTGGCGGTGTTGCCGTTGACCAGACAGACGATGGGCAGCTCCACCTTACTCTCATCGTCGCTGCTGCCAATGATGGTTCGGTTTCCGTTCTTATCCTCGGCATAGGCCACAGTGCCTTCCGGGGCGATCAGATCGATGCAGCTGATGGCATCATCCAACACGCCGCCGCCGTTATCGCGCAGGTCGAACACAAGGCTCTGGGCACCGCTGGTAGTGAGAGACCGGATGGCATAGTCCAGCTCGCTGGGCGTGCTGCCGTCGAACTGGCGGATCTTGATGTAACCCACGCTGTCCAGCATCTGGTAGTCCACAGTCGTGCTGGTGTAGCCGGAGTGGGTCAGGTCCGCCGTCCGGGAAGCAGCCTTGCTGTCGAGCCATGTAACATTGACGATGGTGCCGGCTTCGCCCTGCAGGCGGGACTGCACGGCATCCACCCCGGAAAGGCTCTTCACATCGGTGCCGTCAATAGCAGTGATGTAATCGCCCACCACGATACCGGCTTCCTGCGCAGGCGAGTCCTCATACACCCTGGTCACTCTGGCATAGCCGGTCTGGTCCATGCCAAGCTCCACGCCAATGCCCATCACCTTGCCGCTCTGCTGGTTCATCAGCTCGGTGTAGGCGTTGGCGGTGTAGTAACGGGCGTACTTGTCGCCGATACCCAGCAGGTAGCCTGCAGTCAGGCGGTCGTACAGCACCGTTTCATCAATGGTGTAGTAGTCGTTGCTGCGCACATAGCGGTCCACCTCGGCCACTTTGTTGTACATGCTCTCCTTTTCCTTCACGCTGCTCACTGTGCTGTCAAACAGACGCATGGCAATGAGCATGGTAATGGAAAAGGTCACGGTCATGGCAAGGATCACAATGGTGACAGCCATGCCCACAGAGATCTTACGGTTCATGCCTTGCTCCCTCCTGTCAGAACAGCAGCATCATCAGCACACTGCCCAGCAGCGAAAGTGCAAACACGCCTGCCAGAACAAGGCAGCCGATGCGCAGCAAACGCTTATGTTTTTGTTCGTTCATAGAATACCAGACTCCTTATAAATACACTCAGTTGTGCGGGAACGGGATATAACCGCGCGGATTGACCGCATTGGCCTTGCTGCCGCCCTTCCAGACCTCCAGATGCAGGTGATTGCCGGTAGAGTTGCCGGTGGAACCAACGTAGCCGATCAGCTCACCCTGCTTGACATACTTGCCCGCACTGGTGGCTACCGACTTCATATGGCCGTACAGGGTACTGTAGGCGTTGCCGTCCGACATGCTGCCGTGGTAGATGATGACATAGTTACCATAGCCGCCGCTGGACCAGCCCGCCACCTGCACATAGCCGCTTGCGGCTGCGTAGATGGGGGTACCGCCCGGCGCAGCCAGATCAATGCCGGCATGCAGTCTGTTCACGCCGGACACCGGGTTCTTGCGCCAGCCGTACTCACTGGAAATGCGGGTATAGCTCTTCAGCGGGCAGGCAAAGCCGGTAAAGCTCAGCTGCGGCTTGCTGGATGCAGCGGCCGCGATCAGCTTCTGGATCTCTTTCTTGACGGCCTCATAGTTCAGCTCGTCCGATTCAATAGCGGCCTGTGCCGTCTGCTGGGCCTTCTGGGCATCCTGTGCAGAAAGCTGCGCCGCAGAAATGCTGCTGTTCAGCTCGCTCTGCTTGGCCTTCATCTGGTAGTTCTGGGTATCCAGCTCTGCCTTCTGGCTCGTCAGCTCCTTGCGCTGGGCTTCCAGCTCCACCTTATCCGCTTCCAAAGCGCTCTTGGCGGCCTTCATATTGTCCATGATCTCGGTATCTTTAATGGAGATATCTTGCATGACCTCGTTGAAGGTCAGCAGCTCATACAGGTCGTTGACTGCGCTCAGCATGGCCACACTGCCGCCATCGCGCAGCTCCTGCATCGCCGCCATGTGCTTTTTGAAATCGTCCCACTGGCCGTCGATCTCGGTCTGCTTCTGGGTGATCTCCGCCTCCTTGGCGCTGATCTTCTGCTCGGTCTGGCCGATGCTGTTCTGCACCGCCGCGATCTGGGTGCTCAGCACACCGATCTGAGACTGAATGACGCCCACGCGCTCCTTCAGCTCACTTTCCAGCGCTTTTGCAGCAGCTTCCTTTTTCTTTGCGTCCGAAAGCTCCTTCTTGTGCTGGTCGATGGATTTGGAAAGGCTGTTCAGCTTGTTTTGCAGGCTGGCCATGCTGGTGGCTGCCGTGGCCGGCTGGAAGCTGACGCTTGCCGCAAGGCATACCGCCGCCAGGCACAGACTCACACCGCGCAGCAGCTTGCTGCGGGCAGGCTCCGGCCGTGCATGGCGCGGCGTATGGCCGGGCATCTGCAGCCGGAAGGGCTTTGCATGAAGTGCTTTTTTCATGTGCAGCTCCTTTCGATCACACGTTCAGGTGCTTGCGGATGGAGAACATACTGCCCAGACCACCCACAACGGCACCGCCGATGAGGCTGTACGGGATGATAGTGGACCAAACGGCACTCACCGGCACCAGTGCCTGACCCATGATCATTTCCCACACGCCGCCCAGACCGTCGGAGGCCTGCACCATGTAGGAGTAGCCGCCCAGACTGATTGCTGCAGTGAGCACGCCGGAGATCAGGCCCATGGCCAGACCTTCCACAACGAAAGGCAGAGTGACCAGACCGTTGGTGGCGCCCACGTACTTCATGATCTCAATTTCGCGGCGGCGCGCAAACACGCTCAGGCGGATGGTGCTGCCCACCGTGATGATGCTGACGACCATCAGCACCAGCACGATGCCGCGGCCCACTTTGGTAACAGAGCGCTGCACCTGCACAAAGACGTTGGTCATTTCCACCGGGGCGGTAACGCTGTACACGCCCTGAATGGCCTGCATCTGCTTGCTCATGCTCTCCATCTGGCTCAGATCCGCGATGGAAACGCGGTAGTTAGCCTTGAAGGGGTTGTCATTTTCAAACTCATCCCACAGGGAGGAGTAATCTTCCATGTAATTGCGGTAGGTGTTCAGCACGTCCTGCTTGGAGACGAACTGCACATTGGTCACGCCGGGCATTGCCGCCAGCTTTTCGCCCACGGCCTGCGCAGTGGCATCATCACACTCCGGGTCCAGATAGACCACGGTCTCGTTCTGGCTGCCCAGATAGTTCACCATGCTGTCCACGTTCACCTCGGCAAGGCTTGCAAAGGTGTTCAGGGTCATACAGACACTGAGGGACAGGATGCACACAAAGGTCATGGCCCAGTGCTTGCCCAGATTGCGGATACCGCGCCGGACCAGAAAAAAGAAGGTAGAAGGTCTCATCATACGGTGGCCGCCTCCTTTTCTGCGGTGTCAGCGGGTTCCAGCTCGGTCTCGAACAGGCGTTCTTTGCGCTCTGCGCGTGCGCGGATGGCTTCCTTGTCGGCAGGCACATCCGAAATGATGCGGCCCTTTTTCAGGGTGACGACGCGCTGGTGGAACTGGCGCACCAGCTCGTGCTCATGGGTAACAACCACCACGGTGATGCCCGTTTCGCTCACCCGCTCCAGCAGCTCCATCATTTCCAGGCTCAATTCCGGGTCGATGTTGCCGGTGGGCTCGTCCGCAATGACCAGCTTAGGGCCGTGGGCAAGGGCGCGGGCCACAGCCACGCGCTGCTGTTCACCGCCGGAAAGGGTGTCCGGATAGGCCTTGGCCTTATCCTCCAGATGCACCAGCTCCAGCATGTACTCCACACGATCGCTGATCTCCCGGCGCTTGACGTTGGTCACATGCATGGCAAAGGCGATGTTTTCGTACACAGTCATGGTGGGGATCAGCCGGAAATCCTGAAAGATAATGCCCATCTGACGGCGCAGATACGGCACCTGATGGCGGTGCAGGCGGGCAACATCCTTGCCCAGAACGGTCACCTTGCCCTCACTGGGCAGCTCTTCGCGCAGCAGCAGCTTGAGCAGGGTGGATTTGCCTGCGCCGGAATGGCCCAGCAGGAACACGAACTCACCGTCGTCCACATGGAGATTGATATCGTCCAGTGCCAGCGGTCCGCCCCGTTTATATTCCTTGGAAACGTGTTCTAAATCGATCATAGGGTAATATTAGCTCCTGACATTAAAATCTGTTTTCACAGCAAAAAGAACCGGCCAGCATCGGTTTCGAGCGGCCGGTTCTGCACTGCAGGCAGAGCCTGCAGCTTATTAGTATTTGGCCGGATTGTTGGACAGGTACTTCTTGACCATCAGTGCTACCTTAAAGACGATAGCATCGTCGAACTCACGCAGATCCAGACCAGTCAGCTTTTTGATCTTTTCCAGACGATACACCAGCGTGTTGCGGTGCACAAACAGGCCGCGGCTGGTTTCAGACACATTCAGATTATTCTCGAAGAAGCGCTGGATGGTGAACAGGGTCTCCTGATCCAGGCTTTCGATGCTGCCCTGCTTGAACACCTCGCGCAGGAACATCTCGCACACGGTGGTGGGCAGCTGATAGATCAGGCGTGCAATGCCCAGATTATCGTAGCGGATGATCTGCTTTTCGGTGTCGAACACCTTGCTCACTTCCATGGCGATCTGTGCTTCCTTAAAGGAGGTAGCCAGATCCTTCACGTTGGAGATGGGGGTGCCGATGCCCACCACAGCCTTGATGTAATGCTCGCCGGACAGGGTATCCACGATGCTGGCAGCCAGCTTTTCCATATCGGTGCGGTCGATGCCCTTGCGGATCTCCTTGACCAGTACGGTATCCGTCTCGCTGATATTGAACACAAAGTCCTTCTGCTTGTCGGGGAACAGGCTGCTGACCACATCGTAGGCGGAGATATCGCCGCCGCTGGTAACACGCACGATGAACACCACGCGGGAAACATCGGTGGCAAAGTGCAGCTCACGGGCCTTGGCATAGATATCGCCGGGCAGGATGTTATCCAGCACCACATTCTTGATAAAGTTGGACTTATCAAACTTTTCGTCGTGGTACTGCTTGATGCTCTGCAGGCTGATGGACAGCATAGCGGCAAACTGACCAGCCGTCTCGTCCACGCCTTCCACGAATACTGCATAATCGTTATGCTTGGCGCTGGAGAACTGCTGATAGGTGTAGCCATCGCGCACAAAGCGGTCGCCTGCGGTCAGACGCTCCGCCATGAAACCCTCGCGCACCTCGCCGATCAGGTTCAGCTCCGAGCAGGAAATAACAGCGCCGGTCTCATCCACCACGCCGACCACCCGGTTGATCGCGTCTTTCATCTGGTAGATCACGCTTTGAAATACTCTATTGGCCATAATGGATACCCCTTTTCCTCGTTTGTGCAAACCGCAGCGGCAGCCGGTCGTGATTTTTAACAATTTAGCTGCATTACATTTTATATTTTACACAAAAGAATTTACTTTTGCAACATATTTCAACAAAAAAGATAGTTTTTTCTTGTGAATATTATCTTTAGGGGCCATTCTGAACCAAAAAAGTGCCTTTTTGCGTGGTTCTGCCCCCTATTCTACCGGAAAAATGTGTTGCTTTTTTGAAATTCGGGTGAAAAGCCGACCCTGTCAGCTGGAAATTTTTGACACTTCTTCGGCAGAAAGCTCCCTCCACTGGCCCGGTGCAAGGGCCGGGTCGAGTGCAAGTCCGCCGATGGCATCCCGGTGCAGGCCGTTCACGCCTGCGCCGTACACGCCGAACATCCGCTTGATCTGGTGGTATACGCCCTGCTTGAGCACCACCCGCACCGTGCAGCCATCGGCAGAAAGGGCCGTCACCTCCGCAGGCGAAAGGGCCGTGCCGTCGGCAAGGGTCACGCCCGCCGCAAAGCCGGTGCGCATCTGCTCGGTCAGCGGCGTGTCCAACACCACGGTGTAGGTCTTGGAGACGTGGCGCTTTGGAGCAAGGATGTCGTGGGCAAAGGTGCCGTCATCGGTCAGCAGCACAAAGCCGGTGCTGGTCTTGTCCAGCCTGCCCGCCGGGAACAGCTGCCGCCGAGGGTAGGCATCCCTCACCAGATCGACCACGGTGGTGTCGCGCTTGTCGGTGGAAGCGCTCACCACGCCCTCGGGCTTGTTGAGCATCAGGTACACAAACTGCTGGTAATTCAGGGCTTTGCCGTCCACGGCCACCATATCGGTTTCCCTGAGCTGGGTGTCCCCTTTTTTGCAGACAGCACCGTTCACCTGCACCCGCCCTTTGGAAAGCAGCGCCTTAGCCTCGCTGCGGGTGCACTGGGCCGTCTCGGCTAAGTATTTATCCAATCGCATATATATCTTCCGTGCCTTCACAGGCCTTTTTCCAGAGTTGCTTTCATCGTATCATGATCTGGGTAACTCATCACAATGTATTCCTCATTTTCATAGATCACATCTTCCGGGTGTAGGTTTTTCCGCCACGGATTGCTTTCAAATTCTTCTCTCGTAAACAGCGCGAACACCTTTCCGGACGGGTGCTCTACCATATGGCTGGCAAGCTGCAACCACTGAGTCATATCATCTATATCAGAACTATGCTCCGGCAGATCCTGTCCGCCGCACCACTGCCAGACTTCAATTTTTCCGTCCGAAAGTTCTGTCAGAACATTCGCATTCCAGAAAGTCGCATATCCGTTCACATACCCTTCTGCCAGCAGCTTTTCTGTCACATCTCTTTGTGCAGTGGTCTGATCTTCTCCAGCGATCCTGAATAGTACCAATGCCCCACCCGCAATAGTCGCTGTAGCGACTACAGCAAGCAACCATTGCCTTTTGCTCTCATTCAGATGTACTTCATTTGCCGCCATTGCGAGCAGTGGGATGGACAAAACTGTATTCAGAATTCCATAGCGGGCCGAGAACAGCATATTTGTGACGCTGTACAGGAGAAAATACAGTAGATACACTGCCACTGTAAAATCTGCCAGACGGCGGTACCCATCGGACACTTCGTGCGTGTAAGCATAAACGATGCATCCAATCGTCAGCACAATCCACATCACACTCACTGCACAGGTGAAAACATATTCTGTTCCTGTGCCGCGTGCTCCAAACAGCTGCAGGAAGGAACTGAAGATTTCTACCATTCTGCTGCCGTCTGCAAGCTGAAAGCCCAGCCATCCCCAAGTGGCAAAATGATAAATTCTGGCCAAAACCAACATATTCAGTGCATAACCCAGCAGTGCTGCTGCGCCCACAAACGTCGCATATATGAACTGCTGCCATCTTGTTTTGTTTTTCTTATTCAGCAGTTCTGCCGCTGCGGCAACGCCAATGGGGCCGTATAGCGCAATGATTTCTCGCGGGCCGCCCAAGCCTGCCACAAAAGCAAGCAGCACAGAAACCACCAGCCACAGCTTTCTGCTTTCCCTCTGCGCTTTCATATAAAGCTCATTCATTGCCAGCGCCGCAAACGCAATTGCAATATGAGGAATATAATAGACACCCGCCAGTACGAATCGGAAATAGTCTTCGGAGATCGGTGCCAGTAAAAGGAGTGCTGTAATCAGGAAATACTTTTTGCAGCCTTCCGCACAAGCCCAGAAATAATAGATACCAATTATAATACACCACAAGCATATAATTGATGCCATTCTGATCCAGTGCCAATTATTGCTCAGCTTAAAAAAGAAGGCATAAAGAAGTTGTGTGTTCAGTACACGCAGTTCGGTCGAATAGTACCAATGTGTACTGAGGGCTGCATTTTCTTTTGCAAGCAGCTGGGCCAGAACCATTTCGCTGGACATATCCGAATCCAGCAGGGCGTTTATTCGTGCATTCAGGAACAGCAGCACCACCAGTATTTCCAATGCAAGCCCTCCTGCCATCAAAAGCTCTTTTTTAGATTTCTTTTTCATTTTTTCCTCCGCAAACGCAATACTTTTTTACTTTGTTTTAATTATAATATCACACTTTATCCCTTTTGCAAACAAAAAGGCCGCCGCCTTTCGGCGACGACCTTTTAATATTTACTGCAGCTACCCGGCAGGAAGTTTCTCCAGCGAATGTCCTGGGGGTGGGACCCTGCCGCCACAGGCGGTAGGGCGGGACTGGAGTCTTGCAACAGCGGCCAGCAAGACGCAAGCGATAGCGAAGCGGATGCTGGGTGCCGCAACCCGTCGCTGTTCGCGGAGAAAGCTCCCTGATGGCCTGCCCTATTACACGCTCAGGGATGCGTGCTGCTCCACGGCATCGGGGTTTGCATCGAAGATGGGCTTGAGCACATTGGCGATGAACTCCTCCACCTGCTGCGGTGCACGGCCCACAAAGTTCTCCGGCACAAGGCCCGCCACGATCTCCTCGCGGGTCAGGCCAAAGGCAGGGTCGGCAGCAATACGGTCCACCATATCGTTGGGCAGGCCCTCTTCCTTGACCTGCTTGCCGGCGGCGATGGCGTGCTGGCGCAGACGCTCGTGCAGCTCCTGACGGTTGCCGCCCTTTTCCACAGCCTGCATCATGATGTTCTCGCTGGCCATGAAGGGCAGCTCTGCCATCAGACGGCTGCGCACCACCTTGGGATACACCACGATGCCGTCGGTGACGTTGAGCATGATGTTCAGGATAGCGTCGGTGGCAAGAAAGCCCTCAGCCATGGCGACACGCTTGTTGGCGCTGTCGTCCAGCGTGCGCTCAAACCACTGGGTGCCGGTGGTGAAGCTGGGGTTCAGCACATCTACCATCAGGTAGCGGCTCAGCGCGCAGATACGCTCGCAGCGCATGGGGTTGCGCTTGTAAGGCATGGCGGAGGAACCGATCTGGTTCTTTTCAAACGGCTCTTCCATCTCCTTGAAGTTAGCCAGCAGACGCAGGTCGGTGGCAAACTTCATGCAGCTCTGGCCAATGCCGGCAAGGGCGTTCAGGATGAAGGCATCCACCTTGCGGCTGTAGGTCTGGCCGGACACGGGGATGACCGCTTCGGGCGCAAAGCCCATCTCCTTGGCGATGGAAGCATCCACGGCGCGGATCTTATCGGCATCGCCCTTGAACAGCTCCATAAAGGAAGCCTGCGTGCCGGTGGTACCCTTGACACCGCGCAGCTGCAGAACAGCAAGACGGTGGTCGATCTCCTGCAGGTCCATCACCAGCTCGTTGGCCCACAGGGTGGCGCGCTTGCCCACAGTGGTGGGCTGAGCGGGCTGGCAGTGAGTGTAGGCCATGCAGGGCATGTCCTTGTATTCCTCGGCGAAGCGGCCCAGCTTTGCCAACACACCGATCAGCTTTTTGCGCACCAGTTCCAGACCCTGACGCATCACGATGATGTCGGTGTTGTCGCCCACATAGCAGCTGGTGGCACCCAGATGGATGATGCCGGCAGCCTTGGGGCACTGCTGGCCGTAGGCGTACACATGGCTCATCACGTCGTGGCGCACCAGCTTTTCGCGCTCGATGGCCACTTCATAGTTGATATCGTCCACATGGGCTTCCAGCTCAGCCACCATATCGGGGGTGATGTTGGTCAGGCCCTGCTCCATTTCGGCCCGGGCCAGCGCCACCCACAGGCGGCGCCATGTGCGGAATTTGTTATCGTCCGAGAAGATATACTGCATCTCGTCCGAGGAATAGCGGGTGGAAAAGGGGCTGATATAACGATCATGCTGAGACATTGATTGTTTCCTCCTGAAAGTGACTCCCCCAGTCGCCTTCCGGCGACAGCCCCCTCGGGGAGGGGGCCTTTCAGCCTCTCTCTCCGAGGGAGGTGGCATCGCATCCGCGATGACGGAAGGAGTTTTTCTCTATTCTACCATCAAATCTTGAAATAGTCCACGCCGCCCTCAAAGATCGGCTGATATTTGTCACCGGTAACGTTCTTGTACAGGTACTCGCCGCTGCGCTCCGAGTGGCCCATCTTGCCGAACACACGACCATCCGGGCTGGTGATGCCTTCGATCGCCAGCACAGAGCCGTTGGGGTTATAGCGCTGGTCCATGGTGGGGTTGCCCTCGATGTCCACATACTGGGTGGCGATCTGGCCATTCTTCATGAGGGTGTCCAGCACTTCCTGCGGAGCCACGAAGCGGCCCTCGCCGTGGCTGATGGCAACGGTGAACTGTTCGCCCACCTCGCACTTGGACAGCCACGGGCTGCCGGTGGATGCAATGCGGGTGCGCACCAGCATGCTCTGGTGGCGGCCGATGGTGTTGAAGGTCAGGGTGGGATCGTAAGCGGTGATGGGGCGGATATCGCCGTAGGGGACCAGACCCAGCTTGATGAGGGCCTGGAAGCCGTTGCAGATGCCCAGCATCAGGCCGTCGCGCTGCTGCAGCAGGCGGCGCACCGCCTCGGTGACTTCCGGGTTGCGGAAGAAGGAGGCAATAAACTTTGCGCTGCCGTCCGGCTCGTCGCCGCCGGAGAAGCCGCCGGGCAGCATGACGATCTGGCTGTTATCGATGGCCTTGACCAGTGCCTTGCAGCTCTCGGCCACGTCGGCGGGGGTCAGGTTGCGGATGACCAGGATCTCCGGGTCGGCACCGGCGCGGGCAAAGGCCTTGGCGGTGTCGTACTCGCAGTTGGTGCCCGGGAACACCGGAATGATGACCTTGGGCTTTGCCACACCGATCTTGGGTGCGGCGGGTGCGGTCAGCTTGCCGTTGATTTTTTCCACGGTGGGGCCTGCCTTGCGGTAGGGGTACACCGGCTCCAGCTTGCCTTCCCAGATCTCCTGCAGCTGGGCCATATCCAGCTTTTCGCCGCAGGCTTCAAAGACGTATTCCTTGGTGGTCTCGCCCAGGATCTCACCGGCGGGCGAATCCGACACCATTTCCAGAACAATGGAGCCATACATGGGCTGGAACATCTCATGGGTGGTCTTATCCGCACGCATCTTGAAACCGATGTGGTTGCCAAGGCCCATCTTGAACAGAGCCTCGGCAATGCCGCCGTAGCCCACAGAGCAGGCGGATGCCACCATGCCCTCTTCGATCATGTCCTCCACGATCTTGTAGTTGGCCTTCAAGGAGAAGAAGTTGGGGCAGCCGGTCTCGGGGTCGATGATAGGCCGTACCAGCACCACCGTGCTCTCCGGCTTCTTGAATTCGGTGGAGACCACCTTGTTTGCCTTGCCGATGGCGGTTGCAAAGGAGACCAGCGTGGGAGGCACATCCAGCTTTTCAAAGGAGCCGGACATACTGTCCTTGCCGCCGATGGATGCAATGCCCAGACCCATCTGAGCATCCAGTGCACCCAGCAGAGCGGCCAGCGGCTTGCCCCAGCGCTCCGGGGCGGTGCCCAGACGCTCGAAATATTCCTGGAAGGTGAGGTAAGCATCCTCATAGCGGAAGCCGGAGGCCACCAGCTTGGTAACGCTCTCGATGACAGCCATCTGAGCGCCCTTGTACTGGTCTGCGCTCATCAGGAAGGGGTTGAAGCCCCATGCCATGCCGGAGCAGGTGCTGGTCTCGCCGTCCACCGGCAGCTTTGCCACCATGGCGTTCTGCGGGGTCAGCTGATAGGCACCGCCAAAGGGCATGAGCACGGTGGCGGCACCAATGGTGGAGTCGAACCGCTCAGACAGGCCCTTCTTGCTGCAGATGTTCAAATCGCCCACCATGTTCTTCATCTTCTGGCTGAAGGTCAGGCCCTCCCACTGGGGCTGCCAGACCGTGGCCTTTTCCACATGGACCTTCTGGTGCTTCTCGGCACCGTTGGAGTTCAGGAACTCGCGGCTGATGTTCACGATGGACATGCCGTTCCACACCATATTCAGGCGGGGCTCAGCCGTCACCTTTGCTACAGGCGTGGCCTCAAGGTTCTCTTCGTTGGCGAGAGCAATGAACTTGTCCACGTCCTCGGGGGCCAGCGCCACAGCCATGCGCTCCTGGCTCTCGCTGATGGCCAGCTCGGTGCCGTCCAGACCCTCGTACTTCTTGGTGACCTTGTTCAGGTCGATGTACAGGCCGTCGGCCAGCTCACCGATGGCAACGGACACACCGCCTGCACCAAAGTCGTTGCAGCGCTTGATCATCCTGCAGGCATCCTCGCGGCGGAACAGGCGCTGCAGCTTGCGCTCGATAGGAGCATTGCCCTTCTGCACCTCGGCACCGCAGTGCTCAAGGCTGTCCAGCTTGTGGGCCTTGGAAGAACCGGTAGCACCGCCCACACCATCACGGCCGGTGCGGCCGCCCAGCAGAACGATGACATCGCCGGGGGCGGGGCACTCGCGGCGGACGTGGGAAGCGGGAGTAGCGCCTACAACGGCGCCGATCTCCATGCGCTTTGCCACATAGCCGGGGTGGTAGATCTCGTCCACCTGACCGGTAGCAAGGCCGATCTGGTTGCCGTAGGAGGAATAGCCGGCAGCAGCAGTGGTCACCAGTTTGCGCTGGGGCAGCTTGCCGGGCAGGGTCTCGCTGACCGGCTTGAGCGGGTCGCCTGCGCCGGTAACGCGCATGGCCTGATAGACGTAGCTGCGGCCGGACAGCGGGTCACGGATGGCACCGCCGATGCAGGTAGCTGCACCGCCGAAGGGCTCGATCTCGGTGGGGTGGTTGTGGGTCTCGTTCTTGAACAGGAACAGCCAGTCCTCATCCTTACCGTTCACATCGCACTTGATCTTGACGGTGCAGGCGTTGATCTCGTCGGACTCGTCCAGATTTTTCAGGATGCCCTGCTTCTTCAGCTCCTTGGCACCGATGGTGGCAAGGTCCATCATGCAGCGGGGCTTGTTCTCGCGGCCCAGATCGGCGCGTATGGCCATGTAGCGGTCAAAGGCCTTCTGCACGATGGCATCGTCGATCTGCACATCGTCCAGAATGGTGCCGAAGGTGGTGTGGCGGCAGTGATCGGACCAGTAGGTGTCGATCATCTTGATCTCGGTGATGGTGGGGTCACGGTGCTCAGAGCGGAAATACTTCTGGCAGAACTCGATATCGCCAAGGTCCATGGCAAGGCCGTTGTCCGCAATGAACTTTTTCAGCTGCTCTTCGTCCAGCTGGTTGAAGCCCTCCAGCACCTTGACCGGTGCGGGCACGGGGTATTCCATTTTCAGGGTCTGCCTAGTGTCCAGCGAAGCCTCGCGGGCCTCCACCGGGTTGATGACGTATTTCTTGATCTCGGCCACCTGCTCGTCGGTCAGGGTGCCTTCCAGCAGATAGACGCGGGCAGAGCGCACCAGCGGGCGCTCGCCCTGACTGATGAGCTGGATGCACTCAGCAGCGGAGTCGGCGCGCTGGTCGAACTGGCCGGGCAGATACTCCACTGCAAAGGACACGCCGTCGCTGGCGGGCAGCTCGGCATAGGTGTTATCCACCGGCGGCTCACTGAACACGGTGTTTGCACACTGGTTGAACAGTTCTTCGTCGATGCCTTCCACATCGTAGCGGTTCAGCAGACGCAGACCGGTAAGCGACTGGATGCCCAGCAGGCTGGTCAGCTCATTTTTCAGGCCGGTGGCTTCCACATCAAAGCCGGGCTTTTTTTCCACATAAATACGATAGACCATTGGGTAGGTTCCCCCTTATGATTCTAAAATTTATCTAGCGTCCTCGCCCTCTCCGTCAGCGCTCACGCGCTGCCACCTCCCCCAAAGTGGGAGGCCTTGGCAGTCCACGCAAAGTTCATGGTTTTGCCAAGGGCTCTCCCTTTGGGAGAGCTGGACGCGAAGCGGCCTGAGAGGGCGAGCCATTTATTCCTTCTCTGCCAGTGCCTTCAGGGCTCGCAGGCCGATATCGCTGCGCTTGTGCAGCTTTTCAAAGCTGATCTTCTCTGCCGCCTCATAGGCATGGCTCAGCGCATTGGTCAGCCGCGGGCCGGTGGCGGTGACACCCAGCACACGGCCGCCGGCCGTGACAAGGGTGCCGTCCTCGGTGATGGCGGTGCCGGAGTGGTAGACCGTCACATTCTCCTCGCCGGGCAGCTGGCCGTCCACAAGGCCTGTGATGGGCTTGCCCTTCTCGTAAGCCACCGGGTAGCCGCCGGAAGCCAGAATGACGCAGGCGGCAGCACCGTCCGAGAACTTGACCTCCTCGTTTTCCAGCGTGCCGCCCGTGCAGGCCTGCATGATGTGCAGCAGGTCGCCTTCCAGCAGGGGCAGCACCACCTGCGTTTCCGGGTCACCAAAGCGGCAGTTGTACTCGATGACCTTCGGGCCGTCCGGGGTGAGCATCAGGCCGAAGTAGAGACAGCCCTTGAAGGGGCAGCCCTCGGCGTTCATGGCCTTGATGGTGGGCAGGAAAATTTTCTCCATGCACTCAGCGGCCACTTCCGGGGTGTAGTAGGGATTGGGAGCAATGGTGCCCATGCCGCCGGTGTTCAGGCCGGTGTCGTGGTCGTTGGCACGCTTGTGG
>ERZ836760.493-NODE-493-length-59665-cov-12.472169_pt1 | contig 59665 bp, 69 predicted proteins | sample MGYA00519941_ERZ836760 | MGnify/ENA primary metagenome ERZ836760 (study PRJEB31850, sample SAMEA3708807) | human gut metagenome | biome: human gut; feature: human-associated habitat; material: faeces | place: China | collected 2014 ... | reverse complement strand
ACCTGCTTTGGGAGCAGGGGGTCGTGGGTTCGAATCCCGCTACCCCGACGAAAAAATCAAGTCAAGAAAAATTGAATGGTGTTGAGCTGATACAGTTTGTATCGGCTTTTTTCGTTTGTGTAAAATAGATGTAATTAGACCTCGTTTTGGGGCAAATAAAGAGGGTAATTCTTTGAAATATCTTTGAACAGGTTTTTAATTACATCTCTATTTTCATCCATTTAAGGGAAAATAAGACAATTTTCTATCAATTCAGACCGATTCAAGCTGTTTAATGCGATTTTAAACCTTTAAAAAACATTAAAACAGTATGGCAACATTTAAAGCAATTGTATTTAAGGGACATCTAAAACAAGATGGAACATCAAATATTAAAATTAGAATCTATCACAATAGAGAGTCACAGTATATAGCCACTTGTTATTTCATTCAACCTGAAGGAATGGATGGAGTCGGCCGGATCTTGCCTAATGTGGCAAATGGAGAAATGATAGAGTATGAGATCAATGCATATATCCAAAAGATCCGGAGAGAGTATTTAAAGCTAGGACAAGATAGAACACAATTTATGTCTTGCAAGGATCTAAAAGAACAAATAGAGAAATCTCTTGCTCCTGATGCCGAATTTATTGATTTTGTAGAGTTCGCTCAAAACATAGTAATTCAAACTAAAAAGAAGAAAACAGCCGAATGGTACAGTTCTTCTATTGCTACCCTATGCTGGTACACAAAAAGAAAAAAGATAGATATTAAACTCATCACCTCATTCTTGCTAAATAAGATGATTAAAGACCTATATCAATCAGGTCCAGCCGGTATTCCGCTAGAACCCGGTACGATAAACCATTACCTTAGGGGCTTGAGAGCACTATACAACAAAGCAAAACTCCTTTATAACAATGAAGACTTTGATATCATAAGAATCCCCGGTGATCCGTTTAAGAAGGTCGATATTCCAGAGTATCGGAGGAAAAGAAAGAATATAGACATCAACACATTGCTAAAAATCAGAGATTTTCAGTCTGATAAAACACGTACCAATATGGCACGTGACGTCTTTATGATGATGTTTTACATGATGGGGGTCAACATCAACGACCTTTATAGTATTTCGTGCGAACGTCGTGGAAGATTAGAGTACACACGTTCAAAAACGAATACGGATAAGAATCACGAACAGGTACCACTTTCCGTAAAGATCGAACCGGAACTTCGCACACTTCTTGATAAATATACAGAAGGGTATTTCCTCTCCTACTTTCATACTAACTATTGCAGCTTGAACAATTTCATGCGTGCAATCAATAGTGGGCTGAAAGACATTTGCTTAAATTTAGAGATTGATTTTAAAGTTACTACTAATTGGGCGCGCCACACATGGGCTAGTTTAGCAAGAAATAAAGCCGGAGTACCAAAAGCTGACATCGACTTCTGTCTTGGCCATGTGAACAATGACTATAAAATGGCTGATATTTACATTGATATAGATTATAGTATTTGCGACAAGGCAAATCGCGCTGTATTGGATTTATTGCAAAAAAAAGAAGAAAAAAAAGAGTGAAACGTTTGCAAATACAAAAACTCTCTCTATATTTGCAAACATAATGGTGTTGAGCTGGATAAAACAATGATTTTATCCGGCTTTTGTTGTTCCTATACAATTTAATAGCTTTTAATTACTGAAACCTATCTCCTCTTTATGTTATGCGCCAAAAAACAATGACGCATGGAAATTACAGTATCAAAAACAGCTTTATCAGATAAGCTAAAATCAGTCGGGCGAATTATACAGCCTAAAAACTCATTACCTGCCTATGACAACTTTTTGTTTGTTATAGATGAATTTGGAGTCATTCTAGTAACCGCAGGTGAAGAAGGTGGACGCATCTCTACAAACATAGATGGTACCGCAGACTTCACCAATTACACTTTCATGGCTAATGCAAAAACATTACTTGACGGACTAAAAGAAATTCCCGAACAACCTTTGATTATATCCATCCTTGAAAAGGAATTGATTGTCAAGTATGCAAACGGTAAGTTCTCAATACCTATTGAGAAAGGAGATCAATACCCATCTATGAGTACGGATGATACCGCCAGCCCATTTCTTGTATCAGGCAATGATTTATTATACGGAATAAGGCAAGTTTTGATCTGTAGTGCCAATGATGAACTCCGTCCGGTACTGAATGGTGTCTATTTTGATATCGGTTTAGATTCTATGTCGTTTGTCGCAACAGATGGAACTCGTTTGGCTATGATTGAAAATCCGTCACCTTACACACGAAAAGAACGTGGAGCATTTATTCTGCCAAGTAAGTTTGCAAAACTCCTTTCTAATATTGTTCCGGAAGATTGCTTAGAAGCAGAGATCTCGGTAAATCAGACCAATATCTTATTTGAATTTGAATCATACCGGTTAACTTGTCGTATGATCGAAGGCCGGTTCCCCAATTACCGTGCTGTTATTCCTCAAAAACAGCCCAATCGTGCAGTATTAAAGAAAGCTGATATAGTATCAGCTCTAAAACGTGTATCTGTATTCTGTGACGAAAATTCATCTTTAGTAGTACTCAAGTTTGATCCCAGCTCTCTAAAAATTGAAGCTCGTGATTTAGACTTTTCCAGGTCAGCTGAAGAAACGGTAACTCTGCAGTCTGGTTGTAATATTGAAATAGGCTTTAAGAGCAGTTTCTTAATAGAAATGATCAATAATATCCCCTCGGAAGATATTACTATCAATATGAGCGATCCGTCGAAAGCCTCAATCTTTACCCGCTGCGATGAAGAAGTTCGTAGCCTTACTTATCTATTAATGCCTTTATCAATTAATTATTAATGCTATGGGAAAAGAGAATCAATCATTCAAACAGGTTATTCAATCTTATTTAGAGCAACGCGCAAAGAGGGATTCCCTCTTTGCCACCTCTTTTGCGAAGCAAAACAAGAATATAGATGAATGTTGCAATTACATTATAGGTGAAGCTAAAAAATGCGGTGGTAACGCTGTATGTATGTCTGACGATGAAGTCTTCGGGCTTGCAGTTCATTACTACGATGAAGATAATATCAAAGTAAGTAAGCAATCAAATTATAAGGCATCAACCGGGAATGCAAAAAAAGAAGCAGCTACAGAACAACCGGAAACTAAAAAGCCGGCTTCTTCCCCTAATAAGCGTAAAGGGAAGAAAACAGAAATACCATCAGGACAATTTTTATTATTTGAAGACCTATGAAACCAAGAACAAAACTACAGCTTAGAGTAGCAGGTTTAAGTAGCCAGCTACCTAATATTGAGAATATGATGATTGACTGGGCTAAAAGCGATTGTTTAAAACATATAGGATATGCAACCAAGTCACGTGTTATATGTATGGAGTGCGGGCAGCGCTTCTCTCCAGAACTTGTAAAACATAAGCGTGCTATTTGTCCTCATTGTGGTGCATCCTTGAAGATAGAACAGTCAAGGAAGCGTACAGACAAACAATCGATGTTTATTGCCAAAGCGGAAATTTGTGAAGAATTCCAAGTTATCCGAAGCTTTGAATTGATTGCTTACTATCAGGCAGAAGCGAATCCTCGTTATTTTATTCGTGAGATACTGCAACATTGGATAAAAGATGATGGCAACCGGGAGGTAGTAGCTCGTGCTAACAATACGGGACATTGTGGATGGTGTGGAGATTTGGAGATACGTAATAAAGTTGTTGGATCATATTATTACAGTTGTAGTAATGATGTTTATTGTGAACGCTATCATCCAGCCTCCGTCTTTAGACCTAAGTATATTCAAATGGGTATAGATTGTAAATTACGCGGTATGTCATTTCTTACTGCTACCAATATAATTCCCCATTCTCCCAAGGCTGAAACACTTCTAAAGGCAAGACGTTATGAATTAATAGATCATTTCGAAGGACACCGTTACAAGATTGATATGTATTGGCCGTCTATTAAAATTTGCCTTCGAAATAAATATCGGATTAAGGATGTTTCCATGTGGTTTGATTATCTGAAACTACTTGAACATTATCGTAAGGATCTGCATAACGCCCATTACGTTTGTCCTAAGAATCTAAAAAAAGCCCATGACTTGTATGTGGCGAGAAAGAAACGTGATGATGAAAAAGAACGCAAGGCCAAAGAAATGCAACAATTGCTTAAACTCAAGAAGGATGCAGAGAATTATATCAAAGAAAAATCGAAGTTCTTTGACCTAAAAATGTCTGATGGTAAAATAGTCGTAGTACCGCTCAAAAGTCTTGAAGAGTTTCAACAAGAAGGTGAAATCATGCACCATTGCGTCTTTACAAATAAATATTATAAAGAAAAGGATTCACTCATTCTTTCTGCTCGAATCGGCAAGAAACATATTGAGACCGTAGAGGTCAATTTAAAGACATTCAGTATTGTTCAGTCCCGTGGAGCCTGCAATAGTAATACCGAGTACCATAACCGTATTATCGGACTCGTGAAAAAGAATATGAACTTAATACGTCAGAAACTGACGGCATAGCATACAATGACCTATATAGATTATATAAACCAATTTTGGAAGATGAATCGAAGTGTAGAATTCAGCCCGAACGAAGTCTTTTTGTACTTCTATCTCTTGAATGAGTGCAATATTCGGGGTTGGCAGAATCCGTTTGAACATCCCAACAAGACTATCGTCCTCGCAACCGGTATATCAGAGAAGACCGTCATTGAAGTTAGGAACAGATTGCAGCAAAAAGGTTTAATAACTTTCGAATCGGGTAAAAAGAATGCAAAATCGCCAGTTTATTACTTACTTGACGAAAGTAAAACGGTAAGTAAAGAGGTAAGTAAAACGGTAAGTAAAAGGGTGAGTAAAACGGTTAACATTAAAGATAAGACTAAAGACAATAAGACAATATCTCCCTTACGCGTGGGAGATCTGTTTCCGGCTGATAGTTTTTTCGACAAGTCTTTGGACGACTGTTATACTGAACTGAAATCAAATCGGTCATGGGCGGAAACAGTAACGATGAATACTCGTTCTTCCGGCAACCCTGATTTCACGCTAGAAACCTTTTATGGGTATCTGGAGAAGTTCTTTATGAAATTGCAAAATGAAGGAGAAACGGCGAAGTCGCCTAAGGATGCGATGTCTCACTTTGCCCGATGGCTGACATTTGAACTTAAAAACAAGAAAGATGAACGGAGAATTAATAAAAACAGGACTGCAGGTGGTGCTAAGACCGTCGCAAATAGTCCAGGAGACAATAGTAACCCCAAAGGAGTTAACTCCGATACAACAGGCCTTACAGACTGGATCGACAGCCTCTCAATTGGTCGCTGAATGGAGTGGGACAATCGCGCAGTTAAACTGTAATGTCGCATTATATGACGTGGCTAATGCAGAGCATATACCTACTCTAGCAGACGTAAACAGGAGCTTTAGCAACTCAACATCGATAGAGATCATTACCGAGCATTTGAAATCTGTATTGAGATATGCCGGTGTTGAATTGACTAATGCCCAGCTAGCGGAAACAGCCTTGTCGATACTATCCAGCTACTGGTACCTGAATTTAGCCGAGTTATGTATTTTCTTCTCCCAGTTAAAGAACGGCAGTCGCGGACAGTTCGTTTGGGGATCGAAGATCAACAATCAAGCAATCATGGTTGCACTTGCCGATTTTTGCAAAGACAGACGCCGTGAGATTGAGCATAGAGAAAATGAACTTGTACGAAAAAAGGCTGAAACTGGCTATGCGCGTAACGAGAACTTGATTAAAGATATCGTTACGGGAGTTCAAAATACCAGAAGAGAACGAGAAAAAGCAAAACAGGATTTCAAGGCCTTCTGTGAGCTATTTCCATATCTGCCTGATAAGTATGAGCCCAAGGTACTTTGGAAAGCATGGGGAGGCAATAAAGAGGCTCTACGTAAGATTTACGGTGAAAGTACTCCTCCCCCTGATGTAACCGAAATGGATATCGGGATGTATTTGTGTAATTACAACATTGCCAAGGGTAAAGAGTTGGAAAAATAAATGCGGCCGGCGTACCACCACCGACCGCTTTCATAAGTATAAAGCTTTGTATTGCTATTAGGAACAGCAAATATATAAAATCTTTGTGCTTATGGCAAGTGAAGCAGTAAATAATTACATAACTAAACGCTACGAACGCTGGCTTGATTACTCTTTGTATCATTGTGGGCTTGCTGGTATTTCAGACGAAGCAACAGACGTCTTGAATGAGGTCATTTGTTCGCTCCTTCAAAAGAAAAGCAGGTTACTGGATAAATTACTTGAGACAAAAAGAAATGGCTATACAGAGCTTGATTTCTTTGTTTTGAAGATGATAAAGCTAAACGCATCCTCTCCTACTTCACAGTATAGGAGTAGATACAAGCCCCTGCCTGTGGATGATAATGTAGATTATTCCAGGCTAGATATTGAGGATATTTCAGATGAATCAGAAGATCGAAACGCTGAAATATTAGACAAGCTGCACATAGTAAGGGAAACATTCGAAAGTCTAAACCTTGGTACGACAGCTACCCGCGTTTTTGAGTATCGTTTCTTCCAGGATGGCAATTTCTCTGAATGGGAAGGTCCAGAGACATTGAAGCAGCTATATGAGATATATAACGGAGTGCAAGAACTTATTAGAAAGAAAATAGCCGGGGAGTCTATATTTTAGTGAAAATTCCTTGGTCATGGAAGAAAATGTAGAAATTAAGATTGATCCCCGGAACTATCGTATCCATGGGGATGAAAACAAGCGGCTTATCCACAAAAGCCTGGTTGAATGTGGAGCCGGTCGATCCGTATTGGCCGACCGTGACAATGTGTTAATCGCTGGAAATGGCGTGTATGAGGAAGCTCAAAAGTTAGGACTCAAAGTACGTATTGTTGAGTCTGACGGTACCGAGCTTATTGTTATTAAGCGCAAAGACCTATCTACGGAAGATGAAAAGAGAAAACTGCTAGCTCTAGCAGATAATCATACTTCCGATACTTCTGAATTCGATTGGAAGTTAGTGATAGAAAACTTCTCGCCTGATGTATTGAATGATTGGGAGTTTTCAGTAGACGAGATCGAACTTTCGACTGATATCCATAATTCTGACGATGAGAAAGATAATAATCTTTATACAAAAAAAATAGTATCTCCAATCTACACACCGACTGGCAATAAACCTGCAATATCAGAACTCTATAATCTTGAAACTTACAATTGTCTGATGAAACAAATTCAGGAGTGTAATTTAGACAAGCAGACTAAAGATTTTCTTCAGATTGCAGCTTCAAGGCACATTGTTTTCGATTATGGAAAAATTGCTGAATTTTATGCTCATTCAAACAACATCATTCAAAATTTAATGGAAAATTCAGCTCTTGTCATTATAGATTTTAATAAAGCTATTGAACTAGGATATGTTTGTTTAAAGAAAGAATTGTCAGACTCATATTTGGAGGATTATAGCAATGATGAAAAATAATAGCTTCGTTGCATTGATACTTACACATGGGCGTCCTGACAATGTACATACAGTAAAAACATTACGGAAATGTGGCTATACAGGTGATATTATCATAGTATTAGATAATGAAGATCCGAAGATAGATCGTTATCGCAAAAACTACGAGAACATATATGTATTCGACAAAAAAGAAATAGCATCAGAAACAGATGAGGGTGATAACTTCAATGATCGTCGAGCTATTATTTATGCGAGAAATGCTTCTTTTGAAATAGCAAAAGAAAAAGGCTACCAATATTTTATTGAGTTAGATGATGATTATACGGAATTCTCATACACTTATAATCAATATGGTGAAATGAAGCAGAAAAACATTATCAATCTTGATAAAGTACTTGATGCTCTAATTGATTTCAAAAATAAAACAGGTGCTTTAGCTGTTGCATTAGCTCAAAGAGGAGATTTTATCGGAGGAAAGCAGAATAATATAGTTCGTGGTGAATTACTTAAACGGAAAGCAATGAACTCATTTATTTGTGATACAAACATGCCTTTTAAGTTTTTTGGTAAAATTAATGAAGATGTAAACACCTACACTTTACTAGGAAGTAGAGGAAATTTGTTTTTTCAGATTCCGCATGTTTCTTTGAATCAAGTAACAACTCAACAATCAAATGGCGGAATGACTGATATATATTTAGATAGTGGGACTTATGTTAAGTCTTTCTACACAATTATGTATGCTCCTTCTTGTACAAAGATACGCCCAATGGGAAGTGTGTATAGACGCCTACACCATAGTATTAATTGGAATAATGCTGTTCCTAAAGTAATTCCAGAGAACTGTAAAAAGTAACCCCTATTTATATTTTAATTTGAAGATTATCCAAGCTAAGGCAAGAGTTATCACAATTTGTTAGTTATTGTTAGTTTATGACAGAGAAGAAGAATCTGGCCGAGAAGAAAAAAAGAGGGCGTAAATCAGAGTACAGAATAGAGTATGCCGATCAAGCTCTAAAGCTTTGTTTGTTGGGTGCAACAGATAAAGAGCTCTCCGAATTCTTCTCTGTTTCAGAGCAGACTTTAAACAAATGGAAGAAGGATTATCCCGAATTTCTTGAGTCCCTAAAAAAGGGGAAAAATATAGCAGATGCTAACGTTGCATCGAGACTCTATAACCGTGCTATTGGGTATAACTGTAAAGCAACAAAATTTGCAACATCGAACGGGAAGATTACAGATTCGAAGGAATTTATAGAGCATTATCCTCCTGATACAACAGCCGCTATTTTCTGGTTGAAGAATCGACAGCCGGAAAAATGGCGTGACAAGAAAGAAGTAGACGCGAATGTAAACCTTGGTGATGAATTGGAATCATTGACAGACGAACAACTTCAGGCTATTATTGATGGTAAAGAAAAAGAGTGAAAGAGAAATACTGCTTAGACAAGCGAAAGCAGCAACTATACTTCGCAAGCGTGAAGCCCGGAATGATTTCTGGGCTTTCTGCTTATACTATGATCCTAAGTTCTTTGCCAAACGATTATTCTTGAAGAAAGTAGCCGAAGCGTTCATGCGTGTGTATACCTCCTATTTAGCTAATATTATCTATCGCCTTGCTGTCAGTATGCCGCCACGTGCCGGTAAGTCTTATATTTCCTCATTGTTTATAGCCTGGATGTACGGTCACTTCCCGGAAGAATCTGTAATGCGTAACTGTTGCTCTGATACTCTTTACAATAAGCTGTCATACGATACCCGTGATATTGTAAAATCTAAGCGTTACAAAGAGATATTCCCTGATATTCATCTGAAAGGTGATAAACAGAATGTGAAGAGTTGGAATGTGGAAGGCGCTCGCCAGGTATCTTATTTCGGTGGTGGTGTTGGCGGCACCGTGATCGGTTTCGGTGCATCAATGCTTGCCATGACCGACGACTTATACAAGAGCCTGGAAGATGCGTTATCCGACAATAATAACGAGAAGGTATGGTCTTGGAAACAAGGTACGCACGATTCACGTATTGAGGGAAGCTGCTGTATGATTGACATTGGTACCCGCTGGTCTTCTAGTGATGTCCTCGGACGTATGGAAGAAGCCGGCAAGTATAATGAAATCATCCGGATCGCAGCTCTTGATGAAAACGATGAAACTTTTTGCGCTGATGTACATACTACGGAATATTACCAGGAACTACGTTCTGAAACCGACGAAAGTATTTGGATGGCCGAATATATGCAGGAACCGTTCGAGGCCAAAGGGTTACTATTCCCCAAATCGTCTCTCATGCGCTTCAAACTAGCCGATATTGCAGGAAAGAAACCTGATGGGACACTCGGATCTTGTGATACAGCCGATAAAGGTGATGATGATTTCTGCGCACCATTCGCAAAGGTATTCGGACCGAGATATTTCATTACCGACGTTCTTTTCACAAAGGATCCTGTTGAAGTTACAGAACCGCGCCTGGCACAGATGGTTATTGATACAGAGTGCGATCAGCTACGCATTGAATCAAACAATGGCGGGCGTATATTTGCTATCAATGTACGCAAACTTGTTACAGCTAAAAAGAAATCGTGTGTTATTCAAGCCCGGCCAACAACCCAGCACAAAGAAACGCGTATCATAATGAAAGCCGGCTGGATAAAGAAACATTGTGCTTTTCTTGATGAAACAGAATATTCTAAAGGATCAGACTACGGTCGTTTCATGAAGGCGTTTACCAGTTACAAGCGTGAAGGAGATAACTCACATGATGATGCGCCGGATGGCATGACAATACTTGCAGAGTTTGTCGAATCACTTGGATTGAAGTTTAAAAAGACTACCCGTAAAGTTGGACGTGGGTAATTCTCGTTTTCATTATTAACAAAAAAGTGTTGTTATTACATCATATAGCCATTCAATCGTTGAGTATCTTTTAGCTTGTTCTTTATACATCCAATATTTTAATCGAATCAATAGATACAGAGTGACTATGCCTAATTTTTTTCTCTTGTTATTTTTTCTACAAAACATAATATACCGAATTTAAAATTAATTCGATATTGCTCTGCCTCGCTCTGCGAAAATACAAAATGATTCAGCCTATATCCGAGAAAACACCTATGAATTTTGAGAAATGTTATCTTACCGCTTCAGGAAATACTTCTAGGGCGTATATTTTAAGAAAAAAGTATATGCCAGACATTAAGGATATTCTGAAAAATGAAGATTTCGGTAGCATAGTAGGTGATTTATGCGTTGATACCCGTGAAAATCGTAATCCTCGTGAGTATATGGAGGAATACAATGGAGACAGAACCCGTCGTAAAGAATCAGTTGGGTATCGGGACCCTAAAAAGATTGCTGTATATTCAGATACAGAAGTAGAAGTTGACCCCGAAACAGGAGCCGAAAAGCCCAAAAAGCTTGAAGATAAGACAGTAGATGTTGCAAAAGTCATTACCAATCTGCCAAAGAAAATTGTCCGCACTTCTGTTGCCTTTCTGTTTGGTGGAGAAATGACAATAACAGCCGAAGATCCGAACGATGGATTCAGCGAGTTCAAAAAAGTCTATAAGCGTAAGCTCAAGATGCAGTCTGTATTGAAAGAGTTTGCCCGTAAAGTTCTATCCGAAACTAAAGCAGCCATTGTATTCTATCCTGTTACCCGGGACGATGGAAAAAGCCAGCTAAAGGTCAAGATCCTCTCTACTCCTAAAGATAGCAATACCGAATGTGAATTCTTTCCACATTTCGACGAGGACGATGATATGGACGGTTTTCTCTATAAATACAATGCAGAAGTCAATGGCCGTACTTGTGAATGCGTGAAGATATACACGAAAGAAGTTATCTATTCAGGGATAATGGATGGCATCTGGAAAGTGAAAAAGACAAAGAATCGTTTTGGCAAAATTCCGGTAGTATATGCCGAAGTTGATTGCCCTGATTGGGAAGATGTTGCCAACTTGATAGATAAAAAGGAAATGAGGCTTTCCCGTCTATCTGACACCAATGATTATTTCTCTGAACCTATACTGAAGACTTACGGACTCGCTAACCTCCCAAGTAAAGAAACTGTTGGCAAAGAACTAAACTTTACTATGGAAGTAGATGCGGATACCGGTACGTCGTATCACGGTGACGCCGATTACTTGGCGTGGCAACAGTCTTGTGAATCCGTTACACTTGAACTTAACCAACTCGACGATTCAATACATTCCGGAGCTTCTAGCCCTGACCTATCTATGAGTAAGTTAATGGGACTTGGCAACCTTAGTGGTACTTCCCGCCGTTTTATGATGATTGACGCAGAAATTAAAGCCAGCGAACAGATGGAAATATTCGGTCCTGCTGTTCAACGTACTGTTGCTATCGTTCAGGCAGGTATGGCTAATATAACACATACTAAGTATGCATCACAGCTAAATGATAATTTTATTGAGGTGGAGTTTGGCAGTATTCTCCCACAAGACCTGGCAGAAGAACTTAAAAATCTTGAAACAGCATCCCAATTTAATAGCAAAGAGACAATCATTAAAAATTCGCCATATACGGATAATGTTGAAGAAGAGTTGGCCCGCAAGAAGCAGGATGAGAAAGATACAGCTCAAAACAACTCATTCCTAGGAGCTACACTTTAACTATGCCTGGACTTTCTTTCTACGATAAACAGCATATACAGAAAGTTGCTGCACAGCAGGCCGTAATAGCCAATATCTTTAATCAGTTTATACTTTCTGTTTCCCCGTATCTCCGTAAATGGTCAGATGCGGGGAAAAACAATGTATGGATAAGCAATCAGGGAATAGAGAGTGCGGTTGACCGGGAACTACTAAACCTTGAATCAATGTTATATGCTAATATTTCCGCATTCCAAAAGGATGGCTGGGAACGAGCAGAGAGGAAGAATGATGATTTTATTTCCCTGTTCATCAAGGGAATGTCTATTTCTAGCGCAACTAAGGATGGAATGTTTACTCATAGCCTATCTGCATTTGAGGCTCTAAAGAATGATATAGATTCCAACGGTCTAAAATTGTCTGATAGAGTTTGGAATATTACACAGCAAACGAAATCGCAACTCGAATTCTATCTTGATAGCGGCGTAGTTGCCGGACGTAACTCAAACGGAATCAGTAGTGATATACGGCAAATTTTGCAAAATCCCCAAAAACGTTTTCGCCGGATCCGAAATGAGAAAGGTGAATTGGTTCTATCACAACCGATGAAAGATTATCATCCAGGGCAAGGTGTATACCGCTCTGCATACAAGAACGCTCTCCGAACATCTGCAACAACTACGAACACAGCTTATCGTAGTGCAGACTATGAACGTTGGAGTAAACAGGATTTTATACTAGGAATTGAGATACAGCGTTCGGCCAATAATCGCGGACCGTGTAAGATCTGTGATGCGATGATTGGAAAATATCCGAAAACGTTCAAATTTACAGGCTTTCATCCTTTTTGTATCTGTTTTGCTACTCCTATCACCATGGAACCGGAAGACTTTGCTGATTTCTTGCTGAATGACACAGTTCCGCAAGGTCAAACTATTACGGATATTCCCCAAGCGGCAAAGGATTTTGTCAGCGAGAATAAGGATGGATTTCAATCGGCTTTCTGGTATAAGGATAACTTTACCAATGATGGAGGACTACAAAGAGAAATAGTTTCCCAACCTATTACGAATGAAGTTATAAAGGTTTCTAAACCTAAACGTATCAAGACTGATACTGAAATTACAGATATTAAACAAAAATGGAATGAACGAAAACTCTATAACAAAATAACCAACACAGAGAATGAAATACGCCTGAATAAAAGCTTTGAAACAGGAGTCTTATTTGACAAGAATGGTAATGTTGTAATCGATAAGCGCGGAGCCAAATATAGTGTTGAGTTTACGGATGAAGAATGTGCGAAGATGAAGGATTGCATTTTTACACATAATCACCCAAGAGGCTGGCAAGAGCCAGAAAAGAGTTTGGGACGAATTGGCAACTCATTCAGTCCGGCTGATATGTATCTTGCAATAGCCCATAATGTATCAGAAATGAGAGCTGTAACACCTAATTATACATTCGCTATGAAACGTCCCGAAGAAGGATGGGGAATTACAATTAGTAAATTCGAAAAGCTAGTGAATCGGGAGAATAACAAACTAAGAGCAGAGTTTACTGCTAGAATCAATAATAATACACTATCCCCAACAATGGCTTCAGTGGTCCATTATCATATATTATGGAAACGGATATCCGAAAAAATGGGATGGAGTTATACAAAAGCGAAAACTCGTTAATTGGATTCTTTTAGGAAGACGAACTCCCCTTTTTGGTCGCTTTCTCTTTTGTCATGTACCTGTGAACCATCAAGGTATTTAACAGGAATACCATTAGGGTATGCCGGGCATTTTAATTTATCAAAATTAAAATGCTTGCATTGTGTACACTTAGATATATACACATTGTAATATTCATGTCTATCTTCTATATAATCCATTCTACGCTTTAACTTAATTACAAATGTATGCATTTGATTCTGAAATAAAATATATAAGCAGGAAAAATTTACTCCCAATATATTTTAAGGAAAAAAGTATGAAGATTTTAGCAACCATCAAAGCAGCTTTGAAAAAAGCTGGAATTCCTGAAAAGTATGCGGCCAAGGTGCAAGCTCTTTTCGACATCGAAAGTGAAGAGAATCTGGATAACTATATTGGGCTATTCAAGGATAATATTCTTCCGGACTTGGTATCAAATGAACAAGGCAGTCAAGCCAGTATTGATGCTGCTATTGCCGCTTATGAGAAAAAACACGGTTTGAAGGATGGAAAACCTATTGAGACAACTAAGACTAAAAAAACAAAGAAGCCGAAAGATGACGAAGAAGATGAAGACGAGGACGAAGATCTCGAAGGCTTGCCTGCTTCTGTTGTTAAGTTGTTGAAAGCCCAGCAGAAACAGATTTCCGAGTTGGCTGCATCTGTCTCTACTGTCGCTACAACAGTCACTACTTCTACGAAGCAGGCATCTGCTAAAGCATTGTTTGCAGATTCTAAACTCCCTGCAAAATGGTTTAATCGTATTGATGTCAATTCTGAAACTTCTGTTGAAGACCAGATTAAAGAGCTTCAAGAAGAATTTGCCGAAATTAAACAATCTGTTATTGATGATGAAGTCGCCGGTGGTGATTACAAGCCTAATTCCTATAAGCCCAAAGAACGTACCGAACAGGAATGGTTAAAGTTAATGGAGGATGAGGAAAGCTCTGATAATGGCACTGCTAGCCTTGGTCTAGAAGAATAATTATTAATATTAAAAGCTATGTTCAGAAAAAAACAAAGTGAATTTCAGTATGCTCCTGGTATCGAAAAGATTATCGAGGACATTCAGGGCGGTGGAACTATTGCCCGCGCGGAACTGAAGGGAATCATCGACGAGCTTCCTCCGCTTGTAATTGTGGGTAAAGATGCTAATGGCCTTTACCATGTTGTTAAAACCGGAAAAGTTACTGCTGTCGCGGCTGCCGATGCTGTTGCTATTCAAATCGCAAAGAATCATGTGTTTAAAGTTGGGGAAGCTGTTACAATCGGCGGTGCTTTAACCGGAGCTTCTGATGTAATCTCTGCAATTGACAAAACCAATGCAGCTTATGACACAATAACTCTTTCTGGAGCTATTGGAGCCGCAAAGATTAATGATGTCTTAGTCCTTGTTACTGCTAAAGCTGCTGCCAAAGCTGCAAAGTTCAAGTATACCCCGGAGGTTATCACTATGAACAAGGTTGATGTGACCGTAGCTAACCAGCAGTCAGGCCTCTTGGTGCGTGGTACTGTTAATGAAGCAGTAATGCCCTACCCTGTTGACGACGCTATTAAAGCATTGCTCCGTTTTATCCGTTTTGTCTAATCCATTAAAATAAATGATATATGGAAAGAAGTTTAATTAAACAAGTGAACCGTAAGAACATGGGAGCACGACTTAACTCACGTAAAGTTAAGCCGGTCTTCTTCCCTAACTTCTTCGGTGTAAAGCAAAAAGATTCTCTGAAATGGGAAACTTTGACCGGAGAGAAAGGTGCTCCTGTTATTGCAGACGTTATCAGCTTTGATTCTTCTGCACCGCAAAAGAAACGTGAAGTTGTAGGTAAGATGTCAGGTGATATCCCCAAGACTGCCGTTAAGCGTGGTATGAATGAAAGCGACTGGAACGAATACCGGCAACTTAGCCGTGATTGTGAAGGTGATTCGGATTTGAAATCTATCCTTGACCTCGCTTTCAAAGATCAGGACTTTGTATATAACGCTGTTCGTGGACGTTTCGAATGGTGGTGCATGCAGCTGATGTCTAAAGGTGGGTTCACTCTAAACTCAAGCAATAATAACGGTATTGTTACCGAGGAATTTGTTGGTTGTGGTATGAAGAATGAAAATAAAAAGGTTTCTGCTGCTGACTGGGCAAATGCAAACACTGCAGACGGATTGCAAGACATTGAAGATACAGTAGTTTCTGCCTCTGCTGATGGTGTTACCATTAAGTACGTAGTGATGCGTAAAGATCGATTTGCTTTATTGAAAAAACAGAAAGCCGTTATCGAGAAAGTTAAAGGCTGGATCAATCAGAAAGAAAAGCTGACAATCTCCAAGAAAGTTATCAATGAATATCTCTCTGCACAAGAGAATACAGAAGGTGTTCAAATTGTCTTAGTGAGCCCGGCTGTTCGTATTGAAGATGCTTCTCATAATCGCACTACGATCAATCCATGGGAAGCCGCTAATATCTGTTTTTTGGAAGATTTACAATGCGGTGACATCCAACATGGTCCTATTGCAGCGGAACATTCTGTCGAGTACAAGAAGAAAGCAACAACACTGAAAAAAGACTTTGTTTTTATCAGCAAGTGGTCTGAACTTGAACCGTTCAAAGAGTGGACTAAAGCAGAAGCTAATGCCATCCCGGTAGTCAACGATCCTGATGCAATGTATATCATGAAAACTGATGCCAAGGAATGGGCGGCCGATGAAGATACTGAAAAAACAGATGAAGAGTAAACTATAATGGCAACAATCAGAGAAACAATACTGGAATATCCATCTATTGGGGATATGGAAGGCTTCTTGGATAAGGTAGTCTTCGTTAGGCGGGGTATCAACCCCGAAGCGGAATGTACTACTGAAAGCATGAAGCAAGTCGGTCTTTGTGTCGCTGATATGTATGCCATGATGGTAAACTCTCAAGATTTCAGTGAAAACAAGCTTTCTATCACTCATCCCCGTTCTTTCTATATTCAGACTGCAAAGCAACTGTACATAGAGAACGGGGAGCCGGAGAAAGCTGCTAAACTTGGGAAACGAATCATTATCAAAGGGAGAGCTGGCAACAGATGGTAAAACGGTATCCACATACAGCAATAGTTACTATTGAGGCTAACGGGCACTTAGTTAATGGTGAATGGGTTCCTGGGAAACCGGTTGAAATATCTGTCCCCGGACGCTACGACCCGGTAAGCGATGGAAGAATTGTTTTAAAACACAATTCGGCTGGTGATGAAACACAGGTACATGGCTATTTCTACTCCAAAATGCAACCGCCAGCAGATAGTAAGTTTTTGCGTTTGAAAGTTGCATCAAAGGGTATTGATGTACCGGTTATCTGTTGGGAACCTTATCAATCACATTCAATTATCAACGTATGAAAAACGGCATGACTCCCCTATTCACCTTTGATGAAATGGAACGCTGGTTCGACCATTTTCAAAGTAAAGCAGAAGATAAGATGCTTGTTTTCCTGCAAGCAGGAGGTGAAAAGTTTATCGAAGTAGCCCGCCGGAGTGGCTCATATAAAGACCAGACTGGTAATCTTCGTTCCTCTATCGGATATATAATAGCTAAAGACGGTGAAGTGGTTACAGAGAACTTCAAAGAAGGAGACAAAGGTACTGACAAGACCACCGGTAAGTACAAAGGTCGTAGGCTTGCAGAAGAAGTCTCACTGTCGTATACTGGTGGTTATGTGTTGGTCGGTGTTGCAGGAATGGAATATGCGGCAGCCGTGGAAGCTAAAGGGTATGAAGTCGTTTCAGGTGCGAACGTTCAATGTGAGAAATATCTAAGGGAGACATTGAAGTCTGTTTTTAGTAAAATTTGAATATGGATGAATTTGACGCTGTAGATATAGTTTATAATGCTGTGGCCGCTGCGGGCACCGATGTTATGATTTACAAGGACAAATCGGAAGCAGGCTTGACCAATGAACATATCGTTATCAATCATCTGCAATTGAATGAACTTGACTTTATCAATAAAGTGCCTGTTAACATCAATATCTTCGTACCTTGGAGTGATGAGAATGGTATGTTAAAACGTCAACGAATGAAAGAATTAAAGCGTAAGGTGCGGAAGTCGCTTGATTCAATCAATAGTAATGACGGTGTATGTAAAGAAGTGACAGTTCTCTGGAGTGTTCCAATGCCGGACTTGAAAGAGGGCTTTGCTTGTACAAATATTAGATTAGAAATTTTAATAGATCAATAATTATGGCAGGAGAAGTAAGACCTATCGCTATGGGCGTAGGTAAAATTAAATTCGGAACAGTCGGTGACGGTGTTCCAGGAGCGGACCTCAAAGATTTTCCTCTTCCGACAAAAGGAAGTGTTGCATTTAACTTTGCAGATCCCAAGGAAGTGAAGATTGAAGTAGAAGGTAGTGAAGAACCCCTTTATGTTGAGCTGGTGAAAGATACGACAGATTATGTTGAGTTCTCCATCCCTACTCCATCCAATGAAGTCCTTAAAGAACTGGCAGGCGGTGAAGTAGATACAACAGGAGGAAAAAACATTTGGAAAAAGCCTATTAACACTCCCTCTATTTCAAAAACGTTCCAGTGCGAGACATTGCCTAAAGACGGAAAGAAAGTGGTTTATACCATCGTCAATGGTAAAATTGCCTCAAAGATTTCACAGGCTCCGGGATCAGAGCAGGCAGAGTTGTTACTTGTTCGTGTATATATGCAGTCTGCTATTACTGCAGAAGGTAAGAGACAGACCGCTTTCATGCGCGAAGTAGTTACCATTCTTGAAGGTGGAGAAGCTCCCGCAAATGCAGCGAATATCGAGGGCGGAGAAGCTGCCCCAAGTGCAACTAAGAAATAACTAATTGGATTCCTGTATAGCTTAGTTGGTAAAAGCGCTACATTGGTTATGTAGATACCGGCGGTTCGAATCCGCCTGCAGGAGCAAACTATTGAAGAATGGAGCCGAAAGTATTGAAAGTTAGTCGCGAATAACTGAATGTATTGCCTGGAAGTACAACGGGCTAGGCTCCTTGAGGAAATTATGAGTATAAAGAACTTATTTCAGCAAGAATCGGAATCCGTAACGGAGCAGCCTGTCAAGATTCCATTTGATTTTACTAACCGAGATTCTATTCCGAAAGGAAAGGATCCCGGTGATTGTATTGTAATAAAGCCTATCACTGTCCGGACATGGTTTAGAATTCGTCCACTTCTCCTTGAAATTGAAAAAGAAGATATTGATAAAATGATTGTTAAAGATGGTGAGCTGAATGCTGATTTTCCAGAATTGATGAATAAATATGGAGGACTACTTCTCGATGTCGTTTGCCTGGGCATTCATAACAAGCCAAGTGATCCGCCGGCATGGTTTAAAAACGCCCTCATTGACAATACGACATGGGAGGATATACGCATATTATTCAATGCAATCATATATCGCATAGGGTACCACCCTTTTTGTACCTCTATCACGATGCTTCGGAACGTGAGCCCGCTACGAGAGACGGAGATAATAGCCGCTCGGAAGAATCTGCAAAGCTGGAAGGATATAACCAAAGCAGATTCTTAGTTATTGCAAAGGAAGCTCTAGGATTAACGTTTAATCAAACGTTGGATAGTAGCTATGGATTAATAGAGATATTACTTCAGGAGTACTCATTTGTGATGAGACAGCGTAATAAGATGACTGACGAAGACGGAAATGTTGAAGGACGAGATTATGAGTGGGTAGAACTTCCGTCTTTTGATGACCCTAGTAAGACAGTCAGGATAAAGAAATATAACGATATTGCTGGAAAGGTCAAACGATAAGGTAATTTGCCATTGTGTTTATATATTAGGTTAACTGTTTTTTTATTAAATTGGTTTAGAGTATGTTTTCTAGTCCCTTGTATCTGTGAAGATATGGGGGATTATTTTTTAATCTCCTGAAGCTTCTGATTGAGAGATGAATTATCCCGCTGTAGATTCTCAATCAATCTTTTCTGATAAGCGAGCATCCCTTCAATTCTTCCTTCATCCTTGCCCTTCTTGTAAGCAGCATTGATTTCTTCTTCTGTGTAGTTCCTTTTATTCGCTACAGATACGTTCTCATTTTCCTTGGTCATGGCGCTAATGAATAGTAATTTATATTATAGAAAAAGGCTATCTCTCCCCTATTCTTTCCGACCAAGGAACATAATCTTTCATTCACACTAGGGATTATGTAGCAAAGGGAATTGATAGCCTATATTGTGATATAGTAGGCTTGTCAACTCCCTAGAGTAAAGTAAAAAATTCGTTCCTTGGTCTTAGAACACTGCAAAGATGCTCATTCTTCTCGAAATAGCCAAATTTTACCTCCTCTTTATATTTTAAGAATAAATGCTATATGGGTATTCAGAATAAAGATGGTGCGTTATATTTCGCTACAGGTATAGATAATTCAGGGCTATATTCCGGGCGTCAAGAAGCGATGGGAATCATAAAGGCAATGGCCGGTGAAATTACCGCTTTTGATGTATTCGGAGGGATTGGCATTAGTGCGGGGATCGCTTTTACTCAAGCAGCCAAAGAAGCATATAACTTCGAAAAGCAGTTCCAGCAAAGCATGAAAGAAGTTGCAACACTTTCAAGCGGAATAAAAGGCAGTCTTACCGATTTCATGAATAGTGTTATCGATATGACTAGAGAGGTTCCAGTCGGAGCCGTAGAATCAGCTAAAGCACTATATCAGATTGTATCTGCAGGACATGATGGAGCGGATGCTATGAATATTCTAAAAGTATCAGCTAAGGCTGCTATCGGTGGCGTTACAGAAACGGCTACTTCGGCAGATGCTATCACTACAATTCTTAATGCGTATAAAAAAGGAGCTTCCGAAGCAGAATCTGTTTCTGATATGTTATTTACCACAGCCAAGCTTGGTAAGACTACAATGGGAGAACTTGGAAAGAGTATTGCTCAAGCTGCTCCTATTGCCTCGTCCTTTGGCATTGATATCGAAGACGTGCTAGCAGCTGTCGTATCAATAACTAAACAAGGAGTTCCAACAGCCGAAGCTATGACTAAAATACGTGCGGCAATTATGGGAACGGCTAACCATTTAGGTGATGCAGCCTTTTCCGGACGTTCTTTCCAAGAAGCATTACAGCTCATCTATAACGAAGCAAATGGAAGTACCACAAAAATGAAAGAGTTATTAGGTACTGACGAAGCTTTACAAGCCGCCCTAATGATAACCGGACAGAATGCAGTAGGTGCTGCGTCCGATCTGGATCAAATGAAAAATGCAACAGGTGCAGCAGAAGCTGCTTTCAAAGAAATGTCTTCATCAACCGAGAATCAAATGAAGCTTCTTAGTAATAATATAACAGCAGCCCTTCGCCCGTTAGGACAGGAAATTTTGAAAGAGATATCCAGTGCGGCGCAATCTATGAATGAAGCCTTTGCTGACGGAAGCGCTCAAGAAGCATTGAAAGAAATAGGAGCATTAATAGTTGTTGTTACGACTGCCCTTGCAGGATACAAAGGCAGTATTCTTGCTGTAAGTACTGCTAAGCAAGTATATGCAACGGTAACAGCAATTGTAAATCGACAGCGTGCTATTGAGGCCGCAGATTTAGTCCTAAAGAAAGGCTTGTATGCTATTGAGGCAACAATGATTGCAAAGAATACATCTTCTCGAATCTTATTGACAAAAGCTCTCAAAGCTCAAACTATTGCACAACTAAAAAATGCTGCTGCAATGTTAACTAATCCTTATGTATTAGCTGCAGCTGCTTTTGCTGGACTTGGCTATGCAATTTATAAATGTGCTACAGCAGAATCAGACTCCGAAAGAGCTATGAGAAAGCATAATGCTGCTATGGAGACTCAAAAAAAACATTTTGATGAATTGAGAAATAAGGCAGAAAGCCTTGTTAATATTATAAGAGACGAAACATCCAGTCAATTTGATAAATTAAGTGCATACAAACAACTTCAATCTATAATGCCAAATGTTTTAAAAAATCTTGATTTGGAGAAGATTAAAACAATGGAACTCCATGATATTTTAAAACTACTCAACAAAGATAAAAATGAGCAATATGTTATGGGGATTAAGGTTAGAGCTGTTATGAAGCAAGAAGAACTTGATGCAGCTACCGCTGAATGGCAAAAGGCTATCGATGAAGCTGAAAAAAACAGAAAAGATGGTATTGAGGATCCCGGATTAAGTATAAAAATTGGACGATTAGCCAAAAAGAAGAATGAAGCTGCAGAGTCTGCCCGTCTTGCAAAAGAAGAAGTAGAGAAAATAAATGAAATTCAGAAGAAAGCAAAGGAAGAACAAAAGAAAGAAGAAGAAAAAGCAGCCATTCAAAATAAAGCCTTTTGGACAAAACAAAAAGATGATGCTACGAAAGCATTGGAATCAATCGCTTCAGCACAAAAGAAGCAAATGGATGCTGGAAAGTTCAAAGGGATAGATTCTGCCGTTATTACTTCCTACAAAGAAAATATCAAGAAGCTGAAGGAAGCTGAAAAAGAATTAAAAGTCTATGATTCATCTTCCAAGCAGGACGACCAAGCTCACAAGCTCCGTGAAGAACAGGAGAAGTATAAACTCCTGCTAGATAAGCAGAATAGAGAGCAGCAGCGTATGAAAGAGGACTCTGCAAATGAACTCGAACAACTTGAAATCAACAAGCTCAAAGAGAGTAGCGAAAAGGTCCTTAGACAAAGGAAACTCAATCATAATCTAGAGTTACAGGCTATCGAGCGTGAAGCAGAGGATAAGAAATTACAAGAAATTGAAAAAGCTCGTTCAGCTTTCGAAGCTAATCCACAAAATAAAAAGAAAACCTTCAATGCATCAGCATATGTCAAATCAGAGCCAGTAAAGAAACAGTTTGATGCATTTGATAAAGTTGCTAATGAAAAAAAGGAAGTTACAAATACTAAATATAATCGTGGAGATGACTTATCCGAACTGTTGAATCAGTATCAGGATTATACAGATCAACGTCTCGCAATTGAGAAAAAGTTCAATGAAGATATTGCTACCCTGCAGGAACAACGAAAACAAGCTGTAAAGAATGGAGATACAGATCAAGTAGAACAGATTGATCGTTCCATAGCCCAGGCGACAAAAAACAAGGGAATGGAATTGATGGGCCTGGATTACGATAAGTTGAAAGAGTCTCCGGAGTATGTTCGTGCATTTGAAAATCTGAAAGAAACGTCTTCTGAAACTCTTAATTCTCTGCTGACTCAATTAGAGAATGCAAAGAGTACGGCTGCCAAAGTTCTTTCTCCGGACCAGCTTCGCGAATATACTAGTACTATTCAATCAATTATGGATGAATTGGATTCACGTAACCCGTTTCAATCATTATCTGACAAGAAGAAAGAACTAGCAGAAGCAGAGGAAGAGTTAGCTAATGCGCAAATTGAATTAGAAAATGCTAAACAGACTCAAGAAGCTGTAAAAGGTGGTGCTAAAATTGAAAATGGTGTCAAGTCCTCAAAATTCAACGAAAAGACTGGTAAGATTGATTCCACAAAAGCTTATCTGACCGAGGCACAGGCTTTGGATAAAGTAAAAGAAAAGACTTCGAGATACAATGAGGCGAAAGATAAGGTGGTACAGAAGGATGCTAAGGTAAAGAAAGCAGAGAAAGATGTAAAAGCACAGTTAGATGAATTATCAGACGCATTAACTGATGTTGGAAAATCAATTGGTGGACCGGCTGGTGAAATTATCTCATTGATTGGTGAAATAGGGACCTTTGCATTAACTGCTATGAGTGGTGTTGAAATGGCAGCAGATACATCGGCTAACGCTATCAGTACAGTTGAGAAGGCATCTGTTATTCTTGCTGTTATTAGTGCAGTAATACAGGTAGCGACGAAGATTTTCAATATGTTCACTAAGGATGATACGACCGAGAAATATGAAAAGGCAAAAGAAACATATGAATCCTACATCAACATTCTTGATCGGGTAATTGAGAAGCAGTTAGAACTAGCAGAAACTCTTACTGGAGATACTGCAAACGCTGTTTACGAAGCTGCTATTGCTAATATTAAATTGCAAAGTGAGAATGCAAAAGTATTAGGTCGGCAGTATCTAAATTCTGGTGCTTCTGGAAAGTCACATTCAAAGGGTTATGATGAAGTAGATGATATGTCCGGTGAAGGGTGGAAACAGGCTGCAAAAGCATTAGGAATGTCTGTTGACGAGTTCAAAAAGAAGATGGGTGGTCGTATGACTGGTTTGTTCGATTTAACGGATGAACAACTTGTTAAGTTACAATCGGACGCCGGCATATTTTGGTCTCAACTAGATTCAGACACGCAGAAATTTGCCGATAAAATCGCAAATGGTGTCGGACAGGTTGCAGAGGTATTGGAACAACAAATTGCTGATACAACTCTTATTGATTATGCTTCTCTTCGTTCTGACTTTCAAGATCTACTAACAGACATGGATGCTGATAGTGCTGATTTCGCCGACAATTTCGAAGAATACATGAAGAATGCTATCGTAAATTCTATGCTTAAAGAAGAATTCATGGACAGCTTAATGGCTTGGAGAGAAAAACTTAACGATGCTATGGATGACGGTATGACTGAAGATGAGTATAATGCACTGAAGGCAGAAGGGCAACAGCTCTCTAATGAAATGAAAGCAAAACGAGATGCAATGGCAGAAATGTTCGGCTGGAATGATAACGACGATGAGCGTGAGGCATCAAAGAAAGGATTTGCTTCAATGTCGCAAGATTCAGCCAACAAACTAGATGGAAGCTTTGCTGTAGTGACTTCGCATACCTATTCTATAAATGAGGAAGTTAAGAGTATTAATTCAGGAACAGAGAAAATAGCAGAGAAACTGTCATATCTCATAAATATGGATAAGAATATGGCTGAAATGCTTCGGTGTAATGATACTATTGTTTCCCATTTATCGGATATCTCCAATTACACATCTAACCTTGTGGAAATAAGAGAGTTCATGTACGCTGTAAAGCTGGGAATAGACACGTTAAACACTAAAGGTATAACACTTAAGCGATGAAAGGGCAATTACTAATAGACAGAATAGATGCTTATATCAGTTTGGGTATATGTATTACAAAGGGAAGTTATAATAACCTGGTAGTATTTCCAACCATGAAGGAACCGGACAAGAATGATTGGCCGGAAGAAGACGGACAGGAATTTGATCTTTCTAGTCCTACATTGGATACGGCTGAAGTAAGCATTGAGTTTGCATATATAGGCAGTTTGGGTATTGGTGGACTGATTGATATACTTTCTGACTTGAGCTATCATGAATTTTACTTTCCCTTAATCGATAGGACTTATAATCTACGTCTGTCTTCCCAAAGCAGCTATGTTATTAATCCGGGCCTTGAAGTTGCTAAATTTATTTTTAGTAACGACTTCCCCCGAGAAGTCGATTACGAATACCATGAGCCCGTAAATGAGCTTCCAATGCCTAAAGGTTACGAGATTGATGACAAAGACTTATCCGATTATGGCGTAGTCGTATTGCAAGGTAGCAATGCTGAAATACTAAAGGCTCCGACGGTAAAAAAGAACCTATTACAGAATTTCAAGCGTCAAGACGGGGCAATCTACGATGGTGAAGTTGTGAAATTCCAAACCAAAGAAGTATCTCTCAAATGCCTGATGCGGACCGGGACAATTGAAGCATTCTGGCGTAATCGCGATGCCCTACTCTATGATCTCACAAAACTGTCTGCTAAAGTCGATGATGAAGGATATGAGTATTCCGATGCAGAACGTATATTTTATTGTGATGAATGGAGTGAAAGCTATCCCTGCTATTATAAGAGTTGTCAGACGAATGATTTCATGCTAAATAACGGTGTATGGTGGGAGTTCACTTTGAAACTCGTATTTACCAGCTTCCGGATCGGAGAAACGGAGTTCTTGCTTTCATCCGAAGCGGGCGAATTTATCATAACAGAGGACGGAGAGTTTTATATAGATTTAAATTGATTTGCTATGCCATTAAAGAAGAAAAAAATATCAGAACTGAACGAAGCCAGCGACATGAAAGGCTTCTTCACTATCGGCTACCGAGTAATCAACGGAGTTAAGACTAGCCTTAAATTTGGTTTAGAGAAGATTCAGACTGCCTTGGATAATATGCTCAAGGCTACGAGTGATGCAAAAACAGCTACTACCGATATGCGGCAATTAGAAGCAACTGTTGAAAGCAATGAATCAGCCCGTGAAACAGCCGAATCCCGTCGTAATGCTTCCGAACAATCCAGGCAGACAGCCGAAACGAATCGTTCCCGTGAAGAGCAAGCCCGGGAAGCTGCTGAATCAGTGCGTATCACTAATGAGAATGCACGTAAAACCGCTGAAACAGGACGATCTACTGCGGAAACTGCACGGGATAATGCAGAAAAGAAACGTGCTACCGCTGAAGGTACACGAGAAGCTAACGAGCAGGTTAGAAAAGATTCCGAAACAGGAAGAGGAACAGCAGAAGCCGAGAGAGTAGCTTCCGAATCAGCACGTAAATCTGCCGAAACTTCCCGTGTGTCCGAAGAAGATAAAAGAAAGACTTCCGAAACAGAACGTGTTACGGCTGAAACCGGACGTTCCTCTGCTGAAAATATCAGAAAGCAAAATGAAGATGCGCGTAAGACAGAAGAAGCGGCCCGCGTAACTGCTGAAGATAAACGGGTAATTGCTGAATCCGGACGTGTTGATACAGAAAATAAACGTGTCTCGGATGAACAAACACGTAAAAGCAATGAAGATGCACGTAAGACCGCTGAAACAGGTCGTTCTTCTGCTGAATCGGAACGTGTGAAGGAAGAAGACAAACGAAAAACTGCGGAGAGTGGTCGTTCTTCCGCTGAATCTACCCGTGTTTCTGCCGAGGATAAGCGGAAAACAGATGAAGCGACAAGAGAAACAAATGAAACCTCGCGTGTGGCTGCCGAATCTAACCGTGTTACCGTCGAATCCGAACGTGTATCTGCCGAAGCAGCCCGCAAATCAGCGGAGACAGGCCGGGTATCAGAAGAAAACAAGAGAAAGGCTGCTGAAACTTCCCGCGCTACGGCTGAAACTTCCCGTTCGTCAGAAGAAGACAAGAGAAAGCAGAATGAAGATGAGCGTAAAACTGCGGAAGGTACTCGCGGATCAAATGAGTCTAAGCGTATAAACGCTGAAACGGAGCGTGTCGAAGCAGAGTCTCAACGCAAGTCAGAGTATGCCGGTATTGTGCAGGAAATGACGCAAGCAACAGAAGAAGCCACCGGACAGATTGCTCTTGTCAAGCAATTAACAGATGATGCGAATGCAGCTAAAAATGCATCTGTTGAGCAGACGGCTCTTGCAAAGAAAGCTACAGATGCGGCTAATACTGCGGCTGGTAATGTTAATGCAGCTAAAGATGCGGCTAATACTGCGGCTGCAGGGGCCAATGCTGCCAAAGCTGAATCAGAAGCTCAAACCGCCTTAGCGAAGAAAGCGACAGATGAAGCAAATACAGCCAAGGATGCATCTGTTATACAAACAGGGTTAGCAAAGAAAGCCACTGACGATGCGAACGCTGCTGCATTGGCGGCTAACAATGCGGTTTCAGGAGTTGACGCAAAAGTGAAAGCTGCAGTTGATGCACTCGTTGCCGGAGCACCGGATGCTCTCGATACACTGATTGAGTTAGCGAACGCCCTGAACAATGATCCGAACTTTGCGGCTACAATGGCAACAGAGTTAGGAAAGAAGCTCAATATAGCTGATATTGTTAATAATCTGACAAGTGGAGGGACTAATAAAGTGCTTTCTGCCGAACAGGGAAAGGCATTGAAAGCAGCTCTGGATACACACAACCATGATAGCAGATATGAACTGATAATCACTAAACTTACCGCCTTTAACAAGAATTTCGGTACGACTGCCGGGACTATATGCGAGGGTAACGACGCCCGGTTAAGCAATGCAAGAACTCCATTAGCTCACACGCATAAGAAAGCGGATATCAGCGACTTCCCAACCTCCATGCCGGCAAGCGATGTACCTGCATGGGCGAAAGCTGCAAGTAAACCTAGTTATACAGCAAGCGAAGTAGGTGCATCTCCATCTAATCACAATCATGCAGGTACATACGAACCTGCATTCACTAAAAACTCTGCCTTTAATAAGAATTTTGGTAGTGCAGAAGGAACCGTATGCGAGGGAAATGATGCCCGGTTAAGTGACACACGTGTACCGAAAGCGCATACTCACAAGAAGTCTGAAATAAGTGATTTTCCAACTTCGATGCCGGCAAGCGATGTACCTGCATGGGCGAAGGCTGCAAGTAAACCATCCTATACAGCTTCCGAAGTTGGTGCGTCTCCGTCGAATCATACTCATACAGGGGTCTATCAGCCAGCAGGAAGTTATGCAGCGAGTTCGCATAAACACGGAGCAACGGATATAACTCCTGATGGTACTCACCGCTTTGTTACTGACACGGAAAAAGAGACCTGGAACAGTAAAGCTGCAGGTAATCATAACCACGATTCTGTATACCAACCTAAGGGTAGTTATGCGGCTTCATCACATAAGCATACAGCAACAGATATTACGGACGATTCTACACATCGTTTTGTCACAGATTCGGAAAAGTCAACTTGGAATAGTAAAGCGGCAGGAAATCACAACCACGATTCAGTATACCAACCCAAGGGTAGTTATGCTGCAAGTTCTCATAAACATACAGCGACAGACGTTGAAGAAGATTCGACTCATCGTTTTATGACGGATGCAGAACGTACAAAACTTAATGGGATAGCCTCCGGAGCTAATAATTACTCTCATCCGGCTTCTCATCCAGCATCAATGATTGAAGAAAGTACTACAAGAAAATTTATGACTGATGCAGAGAAAACTTTACTAAGTTCTCTCGGGACTAATGCTATACAATTAGAATCACAAAATCTATGGAATGAAAAAGCAAAAAATGGATATGTAAAATATTCAAATGGGCTATTGATGCAATGGGGAACAAGAGCTGGAGCAACGGGTGCAATTAGCCTGTATTTTCCTACCAGCTTCTATGATACTAATTACAATGTTTATCTTACTGCAGGGTTAAACGTCACAAGTGAACCATTTGTGTATGCTCCGGGTTATGACCCTAATAATAAGAATAAATCATATATTATAATTCTTGCCCGTGGAATAAATTCAACTCCGGCTATCGTTTGGACTAGCTGGGATTTTACATGGTTTGCAATAGGACGTTGGAAACTTTAAAAATTATAAATTATGAAATATTGGAAACAAGGATTCTATGACGAATACCAGGAAGGTTCGGTAGAAATTACGGATGAGCATTACAATCAGCTATTAGCTGGGCAGTCTAACGGTTTACTGATAGTTGAAAGTAAGGATGGATACCCAATATTGGTAGAATATGAGTACGACATCGAAGAAGTGCGAAAAATGAAAATGTCTGAAATACAGATATTTGACAAATCGACCGATGTCAATTCTTTTAAAATTGAAGGGGAAAGTGTATGGTTAGACAAATCCACGCGTGTTGGATTATTTAACTCAATTTCGATTGAAAAAAATGCTGGAAAATCAGATACCGTGTTGTGGTATGATGCTATAAAGTATATCATTCCAATTTCTGACGCTTTATCAATGCTGAATGAGATTGAAATGTATGCATTAAACTGCTACAATGTGACACAATCTCACATCGCAGCAGTCAAATCATTGCAGACAATTGAGGAAATTGAAAACTATGATTATACGGTCGGTTATCCGGTGAAACTTAGCTTTCCCGGGTAACCAGTCTTGAAATTGTATGCTTCAATTTCTTCTTTTGTGTATATCTGATTGATAGAGTTTATATGCCTTTGCGTCACATTATAGCACACAAGGGCATATAACTCTATCTGTTGCAGCATATTAATGGCCTTCTCGGTAGAGAGAATAAACTGTGTATTACCTAGCCAAATACTTGTTTCAGATCGTCCAGTTTCTCTTTCAATACTAATTGAGTTCATAAGCCCTACACGAGTATTCTTATTCAGCCATCCAAATACTCCGTTTATACTGAACTGATTCACTGCTTCAGATGAATCGAATAATCGTAATTCATCAAGTTTTTGCGCTCTGGTTTCTTCGATAGTAGCTTCGTACACAACTAAGATCGGATAGCCTTGTTTGCTTTCAGCGATTATTAGTCCAGCCGACTGTCCAGCTAACAACTCCTGATAATGCTCTTCTGTAATTTCTACCGAACCTTCCTGGTATTCGTCATAGAATCCTTGTTTCCAATACTTCATAAATTTTATACTTTTAAGTTATTTCCATCTGCCGATCGCAAACCAACTAAATTCAGCAGAAGATGTGTTATTTGAACCATTCATAGAATAAGTATTTATATAATTAAAACTACCCACTTTATTGGCTGTATAATTTGCAATCCAACTCGAATTATCTACTACATTTCCCTTTGCAGGACCTATGCATAATGAATAATAGGAGTTGTAGAATGAAACAGGGAAATAAATAGTTCCTTGATAACTTCCTCCTGAAGTCTTTTTTCCCCATTGTATCAATAGCCCACTACTAAACTTAACATATCCATTTTGTCCAAAACTTTGACCGGACGATTGAAGTGCATTAGTTCCGAGAGAACTTAGGTGAATTAAACTACATTTTGAGTGATTTCTTTTAAATATTTTTCATTTTGATTTATTTCGTGACAATGCCGTTGATGTTGCGTGTAATATATTATTTTATCAATGATTCGTCTATCATTTCCTTACTTTTATGCCTATTATTCAATACATTTCTATTTGATGTTTATATTTTAGGATATAATTCTAAGGACATGATAAGTTTATATAATAGTGATAAGGAAATAAAAATCGAAGTAAAGGATGAAAGCTACTCTTATGAAGCTATTATGGGCGAGGACTCCCTGACCCTTTATTTCTCCCATCCTGGGTATTTGGAAGTACCGGTCGGATCTTGGTGCGACTTTTATGGAAAACGTTATTTCTTGAAGAAGGATAGCAATTTCAAGAAGAACGGTGAACGTAATTTCGAATATACACTTATCCTTGAAACGTCTAAAGCTGATGCAATGATGTGGAAAGTTCGTCATACCGCAGAGAATAGCATCAAATTCGCGTATACGGCAAAAGCGCATGAACATTTGCAATTACTCGTTGAAAACTTGAATCGTCGGGGAATCGGCTGGAAAGTCGGTAATTACATCGAAGGAACAGAGAAAGTAATTAATTACAATCACACCTATATTCTTGATGCTCTCAACCAGCTTGCAGAACTATATGAGACAGAATGGCAGATCACTGAAGAAACGGTTGAAGGAAAACAAATTAAGACTATCCATCTGCGTAAAGTTGAGTATAACAAGGAGAACCCTTTGAAACTGTCGTATGGTAAAGGCCACGGCTTCAAGGTCGGTATTGGTAGGACTTCTGGGGATATACCACCCGAAATAATTTTGGTAGAAACGACAGATCGCAATATTGATTATTCTACATACGGATCTAAATACCTGTTACTTCCAAAGAATAAGACTCTTGTTTACGAAGGGAGAACGTATAAGACAGATGCGGATGGAACTTGTGTCATGCGTGCTGATAAAAAACTTACAACAGCAAAGGAAGATAGTCTGGACTGTACAGCTATTTATCCTTCCCGTGTTGGTACTGTTAGTTCTGTTATTGAAGTGAACAAGGAGAATAACTTCTTTGACTTTGTAGATAAAGACATTCCTGAAGAGTTGAATTTCGAAGATTGTCTCATAGCAGGAGAAACAATGACGGTTATTTTCCAGACTGGTATGCTTACAGGCAAGGAGTTCGAAGTAAAGTATATCCATGAAGCGAAAGACAAGAAAGAGGCACGTCGATTTGAAATTGTTCCGCAGGAAATTGATGGTATTACTATGCCGGAGCCGGAAGTCTGGCGACCGAAGGTTGGTGATACATACGCAGTGTTCGGAATGCAATTGCCGAAGGCTTATATCTGTAACGATAGCACACAAACGGGTGCGAGCTGGGAAGCTTTCAAGGAAGCTGCTAAATACCTCTATGAACATGAAGATAAAGCATTCATATTTACCGGGACATTGGACGGTATTTGGGCTAAAAAACGCTGGTTGGAGATAGGCGGAAAGATTGTGCTAGGTGGATATGTAAACTTCTCTGATACACAGTTTCATCCGGAAGGTTCTCTTATCCGGATGATTGGAATCAAACGTTTTGTGAATAATCCGTATTCACCCGAAATTGAATTGTCTAACGAATCGATAGGTACGTCTGTGTCAAGTGATCTGAACAAGATAGAAACTAACGAGGTGACAGTTATTGAGAAGCATAAGGACGCTTTACAATTCACTAAACGTCGTTTCCGTGACGCAAAGGAAACGATGTCTATGCTTGAAGATGCACTGTTGAACTTCTCCGGCTCCGTCAATCCGATAACCGTTTCAACCATGCAACTGCTTGTCGGAGACGAAAGCTTGCAATTTCGTTTTGTCAATTCAAAAACGAATCCGGTTCAAGTAGCTCATAATATTACTTTCAATACAAGTACAAAGATACTGAACGCTCCGGCAGGAATCCTTCAGCATTTGACACTCGGTATTAGTTCTCTTTCTTCTTCTCATAAGGCAGATGAATACAAGTACTGGGACATGGCTAACTATGATTCTCCGGTACTCATTGACCCGGACAAGAAGTATTATCTATATGCTAAAGTTGGCAAGGAGAATCAAGCCGGAACATTCCTCTTGAGTGAAACAGCTATTAAAATGGAACAGATAGCTGGATATTATCATTTACTCACCGGAGTGCTTAACAGCGAGTATGAAGGTAGTAGAAGTTTTGTTCAGCTATACGGATTTACTGAAATTCTGCCGGGCCGCGTAACAACAGAAAGAATCCTTTCTCCGGATGGTGATACATATTTCGATCTAGTAAAAAGTGAGATCGGCGGTAACATTCAAATAAAAGCAGGTTCTTCCGGATTGGAAAATCTGTCTGAATGGGAAGCTGCTCATCAGGAAATAAAGGATGCAGCTAAAGCGGCCAAGGATGCTGCTGATTCAGTGGAAGGACTTCATAATTATGTAGATGGAGCCTTCGCTGACGGAATTATAGACGAAGCCGAAGCAAAAGCTATTGAAAAGTATATCAATACTGTCAACAATACCAAACAAGCTATCGAAGCAACTTACAATAAACTCTACACAAATGTTTATTTATCCGGTCCTGCAAAGATTGGTTTGCTCAATGCTAAAGTTAGCTTAATGGGGAGTATTGAAAGCCTGATTAATACTATCAATGCCGCAATTTTCGACGGATTTACAACATCTGAAGAAAAGAAAGACGTGGATAATAAATTCACTCTTTTCAATTCTGCCTATGCTGATTTTAATACTGCTGTTGAAGCCGCTAATAAGGCTATACAGGACAAGCTAAAGGATTATTCGGATGAAGCACTGAAACAGGCAATGCAGGCTTTAGAGGATGCTGCGGATGCTGCTAAGGCTGCGCAGGATGCTGCAACATCAGTTGAAGGCTTGCATGACTATGTAGATGGCGCATTTGCGGATGGCATTATAGACGAGGCGGAAACTAAAGCGATTGAGAAATACTTAAATACAGTCGGAAATACGAAATCTGCTGTTGAAGCTACATATAGCAAACTATATGTGAACGCTTATCTGGAAGGCTCTGCTAAAACAGATTTACTTAATGCCAAGGTTTCTTTGTCAGGTGCAATTGACAATCTTATTGCTGCAATAAATACAGCTATTGCAGATGGACAAACGACTATTGAGGAAAAAAAGAATGTAGATGATAAGTTTACTCTATTCAACTCTGCTTTAGCTAGTTTCAATACAGCCGTTGAAGGAGCAAACAAAGCCATACAAGACAAACTGAAAAGCTATTCAGATGAATGTACCGCTGATCTGAAAGTGCTCAATACTCAAATCTCTGCACAAGTTACGCGGGTCGATAGCTTAACGCAAAGGATAGATACTGCCGGTTGGATTACTACAGCTGACGGTAATAAGATATATGCTTCTAAAGAACTGGAAAACGGTAATACGCTTATATCTTATATCAACCAGGCGGCCGGAGAGACTACGATTCACTCATCTAAAATTAATTTGGAAGGTGCTGTTACAATCACCGCACTGCATAGTGATCTGCAGACAATGATTAACTCCAAGATTGATCGAGACGGATTGGGTAAATTGGCATTTGAGGATGCAGTTGAATATGCAAAACTTGGTACTACCATTGTTGTAGGTGGATATTTGAATACTGATTTGATAAAGGTTCGCAGGATAGACGCTGATTCCGGGTTCATAGGTGGTTTTACTATCGAAAATGGACGTCTTGTATGGACGCGTTCAGGATATTTTGGAGGAACATCACGAAGTCTAAAACTAGGCTCTGGAACATCAAAAGAAGGAGTTGTCAATGTCACTTTCAATGCAGAAACAGATGGACGTTTTGGGGTTGCTGCTATTGGTTCTAATTTTGGTGGAGCTTGTATTTATGCCTCCAGAAATCTAAATGCATCAGACAGAAGCTATCCACTAGCAAATACAACGTATGCAGGCTTCTTTGATGGAGGTGTTTATGTGAAAGGAACATTATCAAGTGAACTATGCCTGGCTGATAATTTCGGCTGTATTACATCTAGGGATGGAAATGGTGGAATTAACTATTACCAAGGTATTGATTTCGATTTTGGTAGTAATATGAAATTCAGAAAAGGACTATTAGTATCAATCGCTTAATATTAATGATTATGAAATTAAATTTAAACAAACCTTTAATAGATTTTAGAGGTAAGGAAGCCATTAAAATAGTCAATGGCAAGGAACAGAAGCAGTTTCTTCGTGATATGGTTTCGGAAGCGCTTTATGCTGCCGGTATGAATCCTCAATCAGGTATGGATATGGCAAAAAAACTACGTGCCTACAATATGCTCCAACAAATCATAAATAACCGAGGAATACTTGAGATTACAACAGAAGACGCTACTCTCTTAAAGGAGATTTGTGCAGATGTCTTTACGGCAGGTGCTTTCGGGCAAATTAATGAACTAATTGAAGGAGGAGGTAAAGAATGAACATTACATCAACTAACAGTACTGCCACAACTAAGGTTACGGACGCTATCAGGATTAAGTACAGAATGTCAACCCGTGGTACCGAGGCTATCAAAGATATTACTGCCGAGATTATTAAGGATGAAGCCACAGTAGGTTTCTTCAATACTTCGCGAAATGGAGTAACCGGCTTTTCTCTACATGAGGATCACGGGCTAACCTTTGGCGAAGTGAAACAAGTATTTCAGACAGCTATTGATGATTGTAGCGAGATATTGAAATGAAGTATTAATATTTTAGATATATGATTATGGATTATTTCAAAAACTTACTTATTGGATTGATTACCGGTATAGCCGCTTATCTGAATCCTATTTCTGGGGAAATCAAAAGTCTTATTGCTGTATTTGCCCTCAATTTCATTTGTGGACTGCTCACCGCACTCCTTATCAATCATGAAAGCTTTTCCTTTAAAAAGGCATGGAGATGCATCGTAGAAGCGACTATTTTCTTTGCCTTGGTTAGCTGCATCTACTTTATTGGTGAACACAAAGGAAATCCGGAAGGTGCGCTACAATGTGTTTCATTTATTACGTATAGCGTTTTTTATTTCTATGGGGTGAACATTCTAAGGAATATCAAAGAAATTCTCCCTAACTCTAGCAATGGTTACAAGGTAGTAGCTTTCCTGCATTATGTTCTAAGTGTTGAGTTTATAAAAAACATACCGTATTTAACGAACTATCTGCAAAAAGGAGGTGCTAAATGATTGAAGTCATGGAGTTTATTTTCCAAGACTTTTGGCATTGGCTAGGAACAGTGATTATGATAGCTGTCATTTGCCATGTCAATTTGATTAAAGTTGGTCCATTAACTAAGAAGGAGGAAAAGAAATGAAGACTATTGATGCAATTATCATCCATTGCTCGGCAACACGTGCCGGGCAAGATTTACGCGCAAAAGATATTGATCGGATGCACCGGGCACGGGGATTCAACCAGATCGGTTATAACTTCGTCATTGATCTTGACGGAATGGTTGAAAATGGTCGCCCGCTATCCATTGACGGGGCGCACTGCAATACGAAGGGATTCTCTGATTCATCCTACAATAAGCATAGTGTTGGCATCTGTTATATCGGAGGCCTGGACGCATCCAGAAAGCCTGCTGATACACGTACCCCGGCTCAAAGAGCTAGTTTACGGCAATTAGTTGCGAAGCTCTGCAAGGAATATCCTATTATTGAAGTCTTGGGACACCGGGATACTTCACCCGATTTGGACGGTAGCGGAGAGATAGAACCGGCAGAATATATCAAGGCTTGTCCCTGTTTTGATGTGCGTTCCGAGTTTACCAACTTCTTACGTAATACAGTGATTCGACCATGAAAGTTCTAATCTATATAACAATGTTCCTGATGTCGGAAATATGGTTTGCTTCCTGCAAGGCTTCTCGTAATATCGAGACGCAAAAGCAGATTGATTACTCCGGTGAATTTCAGTTTCTCCGAAATTCAATTGAATCATTAAAAGTTGATGTGAGTAAGCAGACGAAAATCACTACCGACAAGTTGAGTGATCTAAAGGTTGAGAATAAAACAGTTTACTTGTCGTCTCCAGATTCAACAGGAAAACAATATCCGGTCAAAGAAAGTATTACTACTGCATCTAAGAAAGACCAGGAACAGACGGAAATTGATGAAATATTATCTCTTACCCTACGGCAGTTCTCTAGCAGATTGGATTCATTAAGTTATAAAGTGGATGCAGTATTAAATGAAAAGGAAAAGGTAATCGAATTATCTTGGTGGGATTTGCATATAGATAAAATATATATAAGTATCATAGTTTTAATAATAATTGGGCTGATAGTGGATAAAATAAGAGATAAGTAGTACTCAAGTCATGTTTTCTAGGAAGTACGTATAGATTTGTTATGTATGCTTTAAATCTTGTAATTTATTATATAGCTTAGAATTTTGTTCTATTGAAAAATTCATTATGATATGTGTTAACTCAATATTTATATGTATTTTTGCTTAAAATACTATTATAACAAAGCTAAAATGGATACAGAAACATTGACAAACCACATATCTGGTTTAGGAAAACACTATTTTGAAAATGCATGTAAAATTGTATTACACGACGTTTTTAACTTAACAGCAGTTAACGTAGATGGAAAGAATGATGGAGGGACAGATTACTCATCTTTTACAAAAGAAGGGGAAAGAATTAATGCTTGTTACCAAATAACAACACAAAAATCAGCAATACATAACAAAGCTTATAATGATGCTAAAAAGGCTATAGATAAATTGAATGTATCTAGATTTTTTTTCTTGACATCATTCATTTTGGATGAAATAGAAACAAGAAAAATCGAACATACAATTTCTACAGAGTTAAATATTCAAGCAACTTGTTTAAGTGCTAGAAGTATTGCAGGACTCTTATTATCAGACAATCTTTTAAACAAATTCCTAGACGAAACAAATTATCCATTGCCAAAGTCTAATAAAAGTAATCTAGACTACCGTGAATTGGCTTTACATTCTTATACTTTGTTGTCTGATGATGCAAATAAAATGAAATTTGGAATATACGATGATACAGTTGTATTCATATTGTCAGAAAAGAAAGAATTACAAGAATCTTCTTTAGTCCAAGAAACTATAGCATTTCTTGAATTGGAGATGGACAAAGAAGATATTATAAAAAGAAGAATAGGAGCATTATTTGGAAAGCAAATTCTCAAAAAAAATGGAGAAATGATTATGCTTAGTCCAAATGTAGAATTGGATTCTTTATCAAGAAAAAGAATATATGAAATAGAATTATCTAGTCTATCTGCCGCTCAAGTAGATATTATGCACAATGAATTTTCTATAGACTGGACGAGAGAGGATTCTAAAAAAGTTGCTTTATGGATTGCCAATGCATTTATTGCAGAGCAAATTAAAAATCTTAAAGAAGTAAAAGCCAGTATTGTTGCCAATCCTTTGTTTGATTTAGAAAAAAACGGCTTGTCCAAGTTGAGTTCTTTCTTAACAAAAGAGAAAAAAGTTTTAAAAGAAAATATTGACGAGATAATCGAAAAGTTATTGGAAAACGCTTCTAATCACCCATTAATAACAAAATTATCACGAGCCTCAATTTATCTAGCTTTAGAAGGTGGAAATCCAATTTCTTCTGCAAAAGCGTTAGGTGCAAATAGATGGTCTGACTTCAATATATTAATTGAGCCAACAGTGGCGATTCCATATATTTGCTCTTTATTATATAAAGGAAGCGTTAATAGGTATTTCGATTGTTCTACAAAGGCTATAGCACAAGCAAATAGATTAGACGCAAGTCTTTATATACCTTATTTTTATATCAATGAATGTGCAGGTCATCTATTAAAAGCCAGAAAATATATTGACATTGATGTTGATGAACATGAACTCGTTTATTCAAATAATGCATTTGTTTCTAATTATTTTGCATTGAAACTTAGTGGAGAAAACGTTCCCTCTTCTTTTTTAGACTATTTATCTTCTTTCAGCAGTGCAGTTAGAACGGAAAGAGCTGATATTAAGTCATGGGTTAGAACAATAATGACTGATATACAATCAATACTATCAGGTGGAGGTGTTGAATTTATTGATGTTCCTCTTTTTAAAGATGGTGATTGCGCTGAATTTGAGGAGCAATATCTTTTTTATTTAAAAGAATTTGATATTGACAAGAAAATGCATCTAATAAGGCATGATACATATGCTTTGCAATTTACAAATAACGAGATAGTAAGAAAAGGAGAACATTGGATCATTTTGACATATGATAAATCAATGATTGCTATATCTAAAAATGATTTTTATAAAGGTTGGATAACAAACCCTTTCAAATTTATTGATTTCACCCAAATCTCACGACCATTGTCTGAAACTAAACTGGTATCATTAGTTCACTCTGTTGCTACATATAGTGAAAAGACTCTTTCCATTGGTGCTAGAATAATTGATCGTGTAGTCAAATATGCTTCTAAAGAAATGCAAAACTGGGAATTTAAACAAGAGGTCGATAAATTCAAACAAGAAGTAATAACATCAATTGATATCCAGTCTGGAGATTTTTCTTCTGAAATTGATAGAAAAACTGATGAATTCCTGGAAAAACATGGTTATTTGAATAAAGCTGCAGATATTCTAGATATTGACGAAGAATAAGTAAAAAGTCTAAGAGTGGTAGCTGATTGGGCTACCGCTTTTAATTAGATGTTGTCTTTTCCCAGTCATCTAACACTGTTAAATCCCATTTGGGAAGATCCGGATTAATATAGGTTACAGACCTACCATACACAGAGAAACTTTTTCCAATAAACTCGTCGATAACTTCATCTTCCCCTTTTTGAAGACAGATATTCATAAAAACATGCATTTCATTCCAGTTTGTAGGCCCAATGAACAAAGATTCAATGAGCCTACCTTTTACAGGAGCTCCGACAACCTGATCTTTAATTCTGTCAACCAAAGAAACTGCTTCTTCAAATGTCATACTTGTAATTTTAGAGCAAAGATATAAAAAAACAGATGCCCTCTCCCCTATCATATAAAAGCTATTTCAATCTGTGGAATTTCAGTATTACATATTTCAATTCTATTAAGAAAGATATTTTTGTAATTCTTCGATTGCCTGTGATGCACTTCGAACTACCACATACTTATTACGGCATGATTCCGCTTGTTTTTGAAACTCCTTCTGTTCTTCTGACTGTTTCCCTACCCTCGTTTTAAACTCTATACAAAGAGAAGCAAAACCCTTTTTGGGAATAAGTACGATCACATCAGAAACACCAGGCTTTACTCCTTGACGTTTCAGGCTAGCAGCTTCCCGTACATGACGACTTCCACCATTCGGAACGGCAAATATAAGTTTGTCAGGTATATTAGGAAAATATAGAGGAATAAGTTTAAAGAACTCTGTTTGTATGCGAGCTTCCTCGTTATTATGTACTTCTTTTGAACGTGGAGGATTACGCTGATCTGCATAACAATTATAACACATAAAGCCGGTATCGGTTTTAATAACCGACACCGTTTCCTTTCCACATAAAATACACTTTTCTTTATTCATTTTTAATATTATTTCCTAAAAAACATATCTCCCGAAATAGATCGGGCTGTATCATCACCAGTTAGCCGTATGTATCGGAAAAAATTCTGTTCGGTCCGATGCCCGGTGAGTTTCATTATCTCCAGTGTCTTCATCCGGCCGGTGAGATACATATTCGTTGCCGCACTTCTTCTCGCTGTATGACTACTTATCAACTCCCATTTTTCACGAGTAACAGTAAACAGCTTTCCACCTTTGGTATAAGAAAAAGTAATTAGATCGTTAAGCCCGATTTCTTTCATTATCACTTTCAAATACTTGTTGAAGTACTGGATGCACAAACCAGAAGGAACCTGACCACCATACTTTGCGAATATCTCTTTTATATAATCATGTGCCGGGACCTTGACATCCACATTGGTTTTCTTTGTTCGGATCATAATATAGTTATTTATAAAGTTTTGACTTGTCAACCTTGAATAGTCGGAATAACGCAAAGCAGTAAGGCATCCCAATACAAACATGTCTCTAATTCTCTCCTTTGCTTTCCGCTTATCCTGCCCTACAAACTTGTAGTAGTAGATACGGGTAATCTCATTCATTGAAAGGAATACCGCATTTGTAGGCTCACATTTCAAATCAATTTCATCATAGGTAACATCTACTGCATAATTGTATTGCGAAGCTCTACGAATAAGAGTCTGTATTTTTAGAATATATCCTACAATGGTATTATGTCGTAACCCGCAATCTTCAAGATAGACTATGAAATCATCAAGAAATTCAGCCGTTACCGAGTTGGTGAATATGTCACAATCAAACTCCAATGAAAAGTTTTCAATGTGCTTTATTATCGCATCATAAACGGCTGCATAGTGTTCAGACTTGCGCCTGCTGCGCTTTTCTAACACATCCCGGATAAAGTCGGTGAAAAATACTCCTTCTAATGGCTTCTCCTGACGGAAGTGATTAATGTAGTCCTTTCTCGCTGTGCGGGTGGGGACTGGTTGTAATACTGATAATGCTTTGGTCGTATTATTTTAAAGGGTTAATAGTTATTCTTCGTTAAACTTCGGGATAGGCATCCAATAATCAGGAGCTATTCCGTTTTCCCATCTATATTCTTTGTTATATCCCCAATACCGGCAGATGTAATAATCATAGTCACCATATGAGTTTTGAATTGCTCCTAGCACATCTATACTACCATATTCATTACCATCTATTGCTTCTATAATAGGGATAGGAACCCTATCTTTTACACTTATCCAAGGAAATTGCTTGGTTCCATCTACAAAACCTTTCGCATATACTTGTCGAAGATAAACCTCAATCACATGCGGCTGATTTATTCGGTTAGCCAACTGGCTTACTATATCTTTTAGCTTCATTTCTATTCTTAGCTTCATTTCTTATTTGATTTGAATTATTTTAATAATTTAAAATTGTCACTTATAAGCAAACTTTCCTTGCTGTCAGATGATAGTAAATCACCCAGGAAGAATGCGGCATTTCTTAACTGCCGCTTAATTGATTCTAAATTCTCTATTAGTTTTTCAGAATAAGGAATAAGAGTCTTTTCAGAAGAATTAAGTGATGTAGATGATTCCCCCACCCATCCATCCAATTGCCGGCTTTCAGGGATTAGTCTATTTGAAAGAAAATATTCATTAACTTCCTCACGTTTTTTAGCACTATAATAGAAGCGTTTTCCATTTATACTCTCTTCCAATAGTATTCTATATCCAAAACTAATGTTATCATGGTACTCGTTAGACCATTGATGACTTTCATAAAAGGAATTGTTACCTATAAATGCTGGATGCTGTTCACCTTTCTCATTAAAGGTGAAGCCCCTTGTAGCCTTAAAGGTAATTGATACCACCATACGCTTTTTTGTAGTTCTCTGCTTATATTCATAAAAAGCCGTATTGAGAACATCTTCGATATCTCTTAGAGTTGTGCCACTCAATTTGTTATCTTTCAAGTCTAACTTTTGAGACATTTGAAGTTGAATGCTGCATGAAAAAGTCCCATCTACTGATACATTTACAGGAACTTTTATTGTCTCATTTTCAAACGTATATTCTAAAACCTTTACTCTTGCCATTTTATTTCTTTATAGTTTTGAGCCATACGGCAGACATTCAACCACCGTATGGCAGTAGGTTAAAACTCAAATATCATCCAGTCGTTGGCAAGCATATCCATCTGTGATACAAGCCAACCGTTTGCAACTGTTCCATCAGCAGCTTTCATACATAAGTATGCAGTAAATTTGATTTTATCAGTTTCGGAATCTCCGTAATTATCGGATACCCATCTTTTGAATAATTCGGGTAATGATTTAACCTGATTTACGATCATATTAGTAGGCAAGCTATCTTCCGGACGCATGAATATAAACATACCTTTACCATTCCATCCTTTACGGGTTACAAGATGCCCTCGCTTAAGGGACTCAAGTGCCTGCCCGAATGTTCCTGTTTCTCCTCCAAGCAATTCACATTCCATCGCTCCTTGTCCATAAACGGTTTCAAGAGTTCCTTTGTAGCTTTCAAGTTCAGGGAACGTTACTACTACACTCGCTGCATATTCGGCAGTCTTTTCATCTAATGTTTTCATTTTAATAAATATGTTTGATTAAACATTGAATCCACTTCCTGAAACTGCTTCGTGAAGCGATTCTCTTTATATTTTCTCGGCGAAGCACATCCCACTATTAAAGCGAGAATAGCACATATTAAAAGTATTTTCTTCATTCCTATCTTAATTTGAATTATAATAATTTTCTCATTTGTTGTTCGAGATACACAACATCTTCCGCTCTAAATCCTTCACAGTTTGCGAGTATGGGGCAAACGATTTCGATAGCATTTCGCTTCATTTCTTCCTCTGCCATTTCAACGGCTTTCACAGCGTCATCGTGAGAATTTACAGGAACACCCCTTAATTTGGTCTGCCATGTTTCTAAAAACATCTTAGCCTTTTTGCTTTTCATTTTGATTTCCTTTCTTATTCTTGTTATTAGTCAATATATCCAGTTCCACTACACACAGGGCATCCACCACCTTGGCAATTAGGACATGGTGTTCCCAATGCAGAATTAGTAATTACCCAATCATCGTAACAATCGGGGCACATAGCATAAGGAGCTGATTCAGTTACTTCATCCGGCTCGTATTCTTTTCCGCAGTCATTGCAGATTTTCGTTTCGTCCATATTTATTCTGATTAGAGTGATTTTAATAGTTCTTCTTTAGATAAAGCATAGCTTCTCTCTAATTCAAATTCATAAACTTCCACCCTGTGCCCAGCACTTTCTCCTACACGTAATTTATACCTCGCAGATGAATCATAGGGTTCACCTGTTTCATAGTTGAGGTTAACAGTAACTTCAATCGTTTCGATTGTAAATTCCTGCACCTTGTTGTTATAAATAGCCCAGACTTTTTGACCGGGCGTAAACTTTGTTTCTATTCTCATATTAGCTCCTTTCTGTTCTGTTAAAAGCCTCATGATGGGTGAACATCTATTTAATTGCCGGATTCCTACCGGTCCATCCGTTATTGGCTCGTTTCTATTCTTAGTTTAAGGGTTATCTTCTTTCTATTGGTCGCCAAGCTAAAGGCTCTAATTTTAGATTCTTGATGTCGACAGGAAGCATAAAGAACCAATGTTCTATGTCGCTATCGTAATAAGCCTCTATGCAGCATTCATAGGTATTCTTATGTTTCTTGTTATAAACAGACAATTTTAGAATCACATTTTCGCTTACTCCAAAATCTGATGTGTCAGGCAGTTCTTCACTCACGGAGAACCAATGTTGTGCTTCTCGTGCACCTTGTCTGTACGCTTCCTCTGTTTCCGTGGAATATCCAGCGTCTAAAGCACCAGACATCACCGAATATTCTTGCGCCTTATCTTCTAATGTTTTCATAATGTTCCTTACCGTATTTGACTTAAATTATTCATCATCATAATCAGTATCAAAGATACGTGCAACCATATCGACGATATTTTCTTCAATATCCTCGGTAGAACCAGTTACAGCATTAGCTATATTCTTTTTCTCCTGGATGATTCGATAAACCTTCTCATCTATCGTCCGACGGCCAAGAAAATAGTAACAGGTTACAGAATCCTTTTGCCCGATACGGTGTGCCCGGTCCTCACATTGACAGCAGTCTGCATACGTCCAGGGAAACTCAACAAAGGCTACATTGCTTGATGCTGTAAGGGTAAGACCTACACCAGCGGCTTTTATTGAGCAAATGATAATATCTGCTTTCGGGTTGTTCTGAAAAGCGTCTACGGCTCTTTGCTTCTCGTCCTGTGAGTCTCTTCCGGTAACAGATACGGCAGTGGGAAAGTAACGTTTCAGTTGATCTACAACTTCATGAAGCGAACAAAAGAGAATTATCTTCTTTCCATTCTCCCGGAAGTCTTTCACAAATTCAATCACATCACGTACTTTGCCGCGAGCGGAGATCTGCCGTAGAATATTGATACGTACCATCACTTCACCGCGCATTGCCTTAGCTATCTTATCGTCGTCAGCGTCCTTGTATTTCTGTAGATACATAATAAGGTCGCGTTCTGCATCCATATACTCTTTTCGATTTGTGATTTCGCAAGTATTCACCTGCCGTATTTTATCGGGAAGATCTGTGAGGACAAGTGACTTTTCACGACGAAACATACAGTACTTCCATAGGTTAAAATTCAATTCTCTCAAATTTGATGCTTCTCTCTGTCCGGAACAGTATCTATCAACAAATGGTTTATATCCACCGAAATCGTTCATTCGATCTAAAATAGCCAACTGCGGAATCAAATCTTTAGGCCGATTTACCACCGGTGTTCCCGTCAATTCAATAACCCATTCTTTGCCGGTACAAATACCTTTGCAAAACTTAGCCTGCTGGGTTGATGCAGATTTGCAACGATGGCTTTCATCAATGATAACAGACTTGAATAAATTGATTGAGTTTCTAAATTCCACATCTCGCAGCGTCCAGCCTTCAGCTTTCTTTATACGTTGTACAAAGTACTTCTTTAATGATTCATAGTTAACAATAAATACCTGGTGCATTCCTGTCTGAAAGAAAAAAGTCCATGTATCACGTACCTTGTCGGTTAGGATCATCGCCTTTTTATCCGTAAACTTCTCCCATTCACGTAGCCAGTTGATTTTTAATGATGAAGGGCATACAACAAGACAAGGAAAAGCGTCTGCGAGGTTAATTGTTGCTATACTCTGTAATGTCTTCCCCAAGCCTGGTTCATCGCAATTCATAAATCGTTTAAGTTGCAAACCACGTGCAATACCTTTAAGTTGATAAGGATAAGGCTGAATTTTCAAATTGTGCGGAACGGTTAAATCAGGTAATTCCGGAATATCATAAGCGATATCCTCCTCCTTTTTTTCTGTACCATTTACCCAATTGATATTCTCAAATTGCCGTATTTGATAAATCATTCTTTCAAGGTCAACTCTACTCCGAGCTGGAACTATCCAAACTTTTTTTGCACCGTCAAAACGTCTTCCGGGAATTTGTCGGACTCGATCTACAATAGAAGGTTTATACTTGAATGATAATTCAAAGTTATCTCCTTTTAATTCAATATTCATGATTTAGAGTATTTTATAGGGGGATAATTTCCCCCTATGGTGATTGTAAGTTATGCGGTTGCGTCAAGAGGTGCAGGAGCATCTATCTGTTTTTTTCTTCCTTTTTTCTTCGGCTTTTCTTCCACTATGATAGCTTCTTCTGGTTCATCGGTTTCGAAATCAAGACGTTCTTGTCTAATTCCCCATTTTTCTTCAAATAGGTAACTTTCTACTTCAGCATCACATGCAGCTGCATCAATGCTTAATTCTTCGTAGTAGGGATATTGTTCGTCAAGGAGAGGAACGAAGATTTTCAAGTCAACGACTTTGCCGGACTGAAGAAGTTTGGATCCCATGATAGTTATTCCGGAAACCCCATCGACACTGTCATTCGCATAACCTGTAATGATATAATTTTCTAGTGTCTCTGCATATCCCGGAGAAGAAAAGCTATCCTTGTTGATATTAGAAGCCTCTGGCTGTTCACACAATACGACGAGATGCAATCTAAGCCGAATAAACGCCTCCCTTAAATCGCTGTGAATGATCTGATCGCAGCTCTTGTTAATTACATTCGTGTAGTTTGCTTCAGAGAAGCGTTCATTATACACAACATTCAGCCGGTCTTTCTTAACGACCGCCTTTTTAATCTCATTTTTTGCTTGTTCCATAATCTTCTTTGGTTGATAAAGTGATAATACTAAATGTTGATACAACTCCCATGACGGCAGCCGTAGTTATTTCTCTTGATGTTGCATCTTCTCTTTGAGAAAAAGATAATGCTGTAAACAGGCCGACAACGGCCAGTCCGATTGTAATTTTTCTTAAAATTTTCATGATAATTACTTTTTGTTGTTATGCATTCCGCCCATTTTCATTTCCTCTTTTGCTTTACTTATCACAGTTACACACCATGATAATTGATGTGTTGCTGTCCGGTTACAACGTTCGCACCAATCGACGAGATATCGCTCCTCCCGGCATAAAGAACTAATTAGGGCATTTATCGCTGTTGCTGTCGCTTTCGCATTTTTAGCTGTATCAACGAGTGTTTGCATGACCTCGGACTTCATTGTCTCATTAAGCCAGTATTTCGAGTCTGCAAGCAGTTTGCCGGAGCGAGCAACATATACAGCCAGGTCATTGCCACGCTGTACGGCTTCTTCAGCATTTTCGCTCATTGTGATATTGAGAAAAGAATCAATATTTTGTAATTCAGCCAAAATTTGTTCTTTAGGAGTGATTAGTAAGTTCATATTGTTTTCACTTAAAATATATTTAAACCATTAGTTGCCACCATTTAAAAGCAAGGTCCTCGTATTTCTCTTTTCCCTTGATATACGTAGGGTGGTTACGGTCGGTGATAAAATGTTTGAAGATTTTACAGTTCTTTTTTGAGATTGCGTAGATGAAATCTCTATTGCTCCCTGCAATATCCATATACCAGGCACGGGAACGGTCCCAGTCGAAAAAGTCGATAGCTTCATCAAATTGCGCCTGTGACTCTGCAAAAGTCGTTTTTAAATCACCTCCAAAATTGTAAGCAGACAACCACCAATCCCATTTACATCGTGTATCAAGATGGTAGGCAAAATTTCCATAATAGAATTCCTGCTGCTTATTTACCATGAACTTCTGTGTATCAGATTGCGCCAACACGACAGCCAGGAATTGATCTTTCTCCGCCTCTTTCCGGAGCGCCTTACGCATTTCAAGCCCTAGCTCAAATTCTTCTGTCGTATACAAGTAATCGTCTACCATCAGCTTGTCATACCGGACACGGTCATTCTCTGTGATAAGAGCATCTACGAGAGTACCGAACTTGAAAGCCTTTTCTTTATCCCCGTATTGAACACGGGGATAAAGATAGTTTTTAAGCTCTGTCAGATCTGAATTACTGACTTCCGAACGTGAATAGTATGAATCGGGATTTGACATAACTATTTAGCTTTCACATCTGCTTCGTAGCTGATGAATTGTGATTCAATATGTGTCTGATCTTTACTGTTTGCTTTCTTCTCGCAGTATGTAGTCATCTTTTTAAAGATCTTCTCTAACTCATCAAAAGGAAGAGTCTGCCCCTCGCCTATCCACCACATCTGAAATATTTCCAGGTATCCTTGCTGATGAAGAACAACAATCTTTTCTTTTACCTTAGCGTTTGTCGGTGGAGGTGCAACAGATGCAGCAGCACCAGCAAAAAGATTACCGATTGAGCTTTGTTGCGTTTTCATTGCAACCTCCTGCCTATCTGCTTCTTCCTTTCTCTTTAACTCTTGTAATTGTTTGGCTGCCTCTTCTGCTTCTCGTTGTTTGCGCAATTCTTCTGCTTTTGCAGCTTCTTCTGCATTTGCCAAGCGAAGCTGTTCCAGTTCAGCCAACTCTTTACGCTTAGACGGAATACGGTCGATAAGATCTTGTTTAACACTTGAAATTTTAGCCTTATACTGTTGAGCATATTGCTCATATTTACCCAGCAATGTATTTTTGCGAATCTCTGCTTTTATCTCCTTATTGATATAATAGGTAGCATATTCAGCAGTGAATTTATCAAAATGAGCTTTCGGGTAATCAGTTTGGAAAACAGTTATACCGATTACTTCTCTATCAAAGTTTACATAAGTCAATCCCGAAAAAATATTCTGCAGCTCGGTTACCTTAGAAGATAGATATGAACTGAAATAAGAAAGAAGTCCATTTTCTATTGCTTGTTGATAGCTTACCTTTTCATTATTGATTAATACTCTTTGCTCGGCTTCTTTCTTTCTCTTCTGCTCTTCTTCATATTTGAACTTAGCATACTCATTGCGCTTTGCTACAAGCTTTCCGGGGATTGTAGAAGAATCCTTAGGATCAATTTCTTTTTCTTGTGAAGTAAAGAAAGAACGAACTTTGTCGAATATCTGCGTGATGGGCTTGCGACGTTCGTCCATATTCTTGAGAGTAGTATTTACTTTTTTCAAGAAGTCAGCTGCAGCCTGATCTATCGTTTCATTCATACCTTCTCCCTCGATTGTATCAAGGAGAGCCTGCCCTGCTTCATTACATTTTTTTACGGAGAGAGTATTCCTTCCCATAATTTCGGGAAATGATGAAAAAATGTTTTTTACTTCGTCTATTTTGATTAATTCTGTTGCCATAATCGTTTTCTTAAATTGGTTAGTAATAGCTAGAAGCCTCCGTCTGCATCATCGTCAGATACTGCCACTTGAACGGGCTCCGGAGCGTCTAATTGTTTTTCTTCCCCAAAAGGTATTTTGGTATCATCTGCAGAGGCTGTAGATTGAACAGGCTCATTAACCTTTTCTTCATCAACAATGCCATAATCGATAACTTCTTCATCTTCCTGCTCTGTCGCCATCATAGTATACTTTCCGGTACGCACCTTGGGGTAAGCATCAAAAGCGTGCTTTATCATCTTGTTCTCAAGGAATCCCGGATCAACACCACCACTATTCGAATAATACAGTTCATTAGCTTTGCCTTCTACTCGTTGTCCATCTTTGTTGTAGTATGAGTTGTTTTTTGCTGAAAACTTAGCCAGGCGTTGGATATCACCTTCAAGTAACCATTGATAGTCTTCAGATCCGTCACAACGAACTATACGAATGAATGCCCCTATTACATTAGAAGACTTACGAGGTATAGCGGCTGAATAAGTAATCTTCTTTACACCATTATCCAGACTGATAGAGAATATATCTCCTTCGTAAACTATAACCGGATTATCCGCATATCGAATCTGCCCAGCACGCATGCGCATGGTCAGTTCTCCATAACCAGTAACAGAGACACTAGCTCTTTTTTCATATCTATCAAATCCTCGTTCATCTTTTTGGCCCGTTTTTACCTTTCGTGGAATGAGATAACAATGAGGATGTGATGTATTATCAAGTGATAGCCCATTTACAGCCATATCGAGGAAGCAACCAAACAGTGACATCTTACTACATTCAGCCAGCGAAGGATTCTCACGAAGAACCTTCTGGAAATTAAATACTTCCTTGTGGTAAATCTGTTCCCCCATTTGAGAACCCCAAATAGCATTGTACATTTGAATAAATTTCGTCTGTACATTTTCATTTTCGACAATTTTCGTTGCTGGAAGTGCGTTAAGCTCCTCCACTTTAATTTCAATAATGTTACTCATAATTGTTTAAATATTAGTTATTTATTAGTCTCCTTGGTATACTCCACGGCTGTATTCTTCCATTAAGAGTATGTCTTCAGCTGTAGGTTCTTTTCTGATATCTGTTTTTGATGAACTACATTTGATGGGAGAAGGACTGTAATTTTTAATAGCGCTTTCTCTTTCATCCAACTGCTTTCCTATCTTATCCTGTAATTCCTTTAATAAGGAAGATCCTTGTTTAACTTGTGTCATACAGCTGTCTGCATTAATTGTTTGATGATATTGTCCGGAACTTTATTATGCAAATCCATCATTGCGCTAGCTGTTTCCAGTTCTGACCGCTTCACATAATATTTTCCTCTTTCCTTATTATTTGCCGGATAAAACTTAATCCAGGCTTTTTCGCGCCATTCTGTAATTAGGCGTTTTCCGTATATATCTTCCGCTTGTGATATAGTTACTACTTCGGGAAGTAGCCCTAACATCGTCAACGTTTGAACAGTTCCGATCTTAATACATCGTGCGACCATCATTTCGAAGCAATTTTCCATAATCTCTAATTAGGCTGTTTCTTTGTTTTACTTTTGAATGGTGTTGAGCTTTTAATTACTGAAACACATCTGCATCTCTATGCTATGCTGCCTGATTAATATTGATTAGAGTTCATATACTTCTTCAATCCTATTTCTTCGTATTCTTGCCCGCCGACTCCGGTTAAGGTCGTTGTTGCAGTCAAATGCAATTTGAAAGGCAATAATTCCAAGAAATGAAAGAGCGATTAATGATTTCTGTAATTGCTTGAAGTCTATATTTAGAGCAAAAACTCTATTTATCCACCAAGCACCAAGTTCGTTTAATTTGCTGGTCCCCGTCTTTTTGTAGGCCTTATCTAACAGGACATTTACCGTTCCGTAGGCAGTACCTAATCTGTCTGCAATCTCCTTCTTTGCCAAGCCACAAGCAGCCAGTCCCGCTATTTGATTTTCCCGCTTGGTTAGAGCAGAATCAGCTTGCAGTTCCATGATGCAAAGTCTCTAGTTCGGCTGCCGCTCTGGAGATTCCTTTGGTGACTTCCAAAGCTTCATTAGCCATTCTTACAGCGACATTCAATACTTTAGCTTTGTAGGTTGAACGAGCGGAAGCAGGTTTGTTGTTGAGGATATTGTGCACTGTACCCTGTGAGCATCCTACTTCCTTCGCAATCTGCTTTTCGTATCCGTAAGGCAGATTAGCTTTGATAGTTTCTAATTGATTTTCCATATACATTATTATATTATAGTAATTAGTTCCCGAAAAGGAGATCAAACCCGTCCGGGATTATATAGCTTATTCTTTAACTTCTTCACAAGTTTCTCCGAGCCAAGCAACACATTCTGTTGTACCCCTAGTAAAGTCTACCGCCTTATTTAGAGGATTGAATTTACCTTCAACTATATCTCCTTCTTTTACTCCTGCTTCCTTTTTTAGCTCCCATAGAAGCCATTCGTTACCAGTTGAACCGGTTACATTCTTGATTCTCACTTTCATGACTTAATCCTCCATTTCTTCATTATCGTTATCTTCTACTTGCAAGGCTTCAAGCATTTCGTTATCAAGTTTAGAAAGGTCGAGTCTTACTTCTTCACCGGAGTGGTAACTTGAAACTACTAGAATACAGGAATATCCGTTCTCATTGTATTCGAAATCGAAACGTTTACTTCCGCCTAGGATGCGCATTACTTCATTTAGATTCTTCATTGCGATCTTGTTTTTAGGGTTAGAAATCAGCTTTAAGTTTTAGCATCCGGAGAACTTCCTTGAGTTCACTATCGGTATAATTCCTGGCAATCTCAATACTTACACAATTATAGTCAGCAGCAATTTGGATAGCTCGCTCTTTACTGACTTTGTAGATTTTCTGTTTCATATCTTATCTGATTTAGAGTAAATAATCTATTTTGTTAACTTTATTGCCCTTTTATTTTGGCGTTATCATTGTTTTGCGTTAACTTTATACTGCAAATGTAATCAAAAGCATTACACTGTAATCAAAAACAAGACAAAATGTGTAATCTATTAAGATAATTTAATAATATCCGTATGCATATAGGTAACAAAATCAAAGAAGAAGTCGCTAAAAGAAATATAAGTGTAACAGACTTTGCAAAGTTGATAAACAAAAGCAGACCTTATACTTATTCAATATTTGAAAAAGAAAATATTGATACAGAACTACTTATACATATTTCATCTGTTTTAAATTTATCACCAACATCATTCTTCGAAGATATAACACCTAGTGTAATGCAAAATGGTACAAAGAATATTTTGGTTGGTAGAGATAATAACGGTAATATATCAACTAATGAATGCCAAGATAGACTTGAGGATGCTATGATAGAAATTAGGCATTTGAAAGCTGTTATTGAAGGCAAGGATAGATTGCTCGAAGAAAAGGAACGATTGATTAATGTATTAATGAATAAGTAATATGTGGTTCTTTATAATAATAGGGATAGTTGTATTGGGATTGTTAATGCTATTAAAAGGCAATGATCTGGAAGAATCGAATAATAATTCCTCTACCCAAAATCTCACCGCAGCAGATATTCGAACTTATTTTCCATATATGGATAATCAAACTGCTATAAAATATAAAGATGCTATATTAAATGGACAGTATAATTTTGAAGTAGGAAAAGGCTTAATTGAGCTATGGAAGAAAAATCAAATATTAAAAAAATCAGGTCCGATACGAACTGATAGCACATCCATACCCACATCTGAATATACAAAGGTTACGTGGTGGAAATTACAGCAATATTTCCCAATAATGGATAGCAAAATGTCAGCCGATTATCTTGCAGAGCATTTGTTAGATGAAAGCAAATGGTTTACAGTGAAAGCAACAGTACTAAAAGAATGGGAAAAGAAACTTGCTGCACATAAAGATGATGAGAATAATTTGCATCAAACTGCTACCAATAATAATGAAGGAATAGCATTTGAAAAACAAGGTGATATAGCTTCTGCGATTGAGGTTTACGAGAATAATTTGAGAATAGGATACCTAGTAAGCCATTCATATAATCGTCTGATGATTATCTATCATAGAGAAAAAAGGTACGAGGATGAAGCACGAGTAATAAAGAAGGCCATTGAAGTGTTCTCTTCAGATTCGAGGTATAGTAAAGATGTAACCAAGTGGCAAGAACGATTGAATAAACTAACTAATAAATAAACCTATGGAAGCATTTGGATTTATAAGTGTTGTATATCTATTGGCTGGGATTATCCAACTGATTATTCTTATTGTTTTGATAGTGAAGTTCCTCCAACTTGCGACTGATGTAAAGCAACTAAAAAAATTATATGCTGAAAGAAGCCGTGAATTGTCTTCAAGCATTGATAAACTTTCTTCTGCAATAAAGGAGCAAAGTAACTCAAAGGATAACGATAAGCCCCATGTTGCCAAGGATGAAAATATTGTAGCAGAACTGAAAAAAGAACCCAATAAGCCATATAACGAGGCTCCTGCAAAAGAGGTGCCGACAGTGGATGAAAACAGCGATGACTTCAAACAACATTTACGCAAATGGAAGATTCTTAAAAACAAAGGATATACAGACCAAGCTGTCAGAGAATACATGGAGTACACTAAGCGAGACATGAGTTATGCTGTAGACTTCATCAACTCTATATAAGATGAATTTAGAAGTCTAGCAGATTGATTGTGTAACTAAAAATACAGAATATAATGACATCTATAAAAATGACTGATATTGACCCTGCCTTAGCACTCAAGATCCTAAATGTCAAATTAGGAAGTATATTGAAAATAGCAGAGGAAAAATATGGTATACGAGATACATCTTATTCAATATGTGGAGTATCCTATACTGAAGAAGGCTTTCCGCACACATGGTTTCCATTTCTTAGCTCTAAAGTAGTTGGAATTAGAGTGATGGATATATGTAAGAATGATATAAATAGAGGATTGTATCAGTTAGCACATGAGATAATACATTGCTTGTGTCCCCACCGAGAAATTAATGCTAATGTATTTGAAGAGGGGCTCGCAACTCACTTCGCAGCTGAATATATGGACGAATATGAGAAGCAACCGGATTGGCATCCTGCCGAAACTGATTATAAATATGTATTAGCGCTGAAGTGTATAAAGAAAGCATTTGAAATTGACCCCAACATTGCAACAAAGTTAGTCGCTAAAGAACGTAATTTCGTGAATATCACTGAAAATATGATACTTGAGGTTTCACCGAAACTCCCAAGAGATTTAGCCAAAATTCTTACTACAGACTTTTATGATGACTCATGGATAGAGCTAGCTAATAAGATTGAATAAATTGATTATATAACTAAAATATTGTGGGATTTAGAGATGAGAAACAAGTATAGGTAAAGAATACAAGAAACTTAATAGCAATATAATTGATATGGCGGTGATAATTCTTTTCTTTAATAGACTATCTGCAGTTTCATACAATTCGTTCAATGTGTATACTATAGCGTAAGATATGCCTGCAAACAATAGTACAATAATCAAAATTACTAAGGATGCTAAATAGATATTTTCCATATTTTCTATTAAAATATAAACAGATTTCGATTTAACTTGATAAGAAATGAATAAACCACAAGAAATAGCGAATTCCATCATTCTTAAAACGTACAAGAATAATGGAAAGATTGAATTTGCAAAATTGAACCTTGAAGCAGATTGGCAACTCTTGGCGCAGGTCAATGAGATATTGAAGGAATATGGAAGCCTATATGGCGAACTATCAAATGAAACATGGCATTCATATTCGCTAAATGCTTATGGAAGTGATTTTGCTAGTCAAGGGGCTTTCCAGGGATTGGAACAGGAGAGAAAAATCGACCGTACAGCAAAGAGGTTTAGTATTCTTGCCGTAGCTATAGCTTTTGCTTCTTTAATTGTTTCGATAATTGCTATTTGCAAATAACTATTATGGATATAACTATAGAAACAATTCCCATTAATATGGAAAGTATAGATAATGCTATTGAAAAGTAGCAATCTCTGATGTGTTGTTTTCTGTTATAATTACGCATTATGTTTTCTTTTAAAATATAAATGTATGGAAGAAAAAGACAAATTAATCGCTTCTCTTCGGCAACAACTCCGGAAAGTACTGCGAGAAAATAGTGCTCAAAAGCAAGAAATTGCTCTCTTGAATTATGAGTTAGAAAGGGCTAAAATAAGGCTCTCAAAATAGCGTTCTTTGAACTATCTTTGAAATGGTTAGCTCACATCATTATAATTGACTGATATGTAACTGAATATCCTTTATAATCACGCTGCTTTGGGAGCAGGGGGTCGTGGGTTCGAATCCCGCTACCCCGACGAAGAAAATCAAGTCAAGATTCACAAAATAAAGCCAGTACAATTAGTATTGGCTTTTTTATTATATATAGGATAAGTGTAATTATCCCCGTTTGGGGGCAAATAAAAAGGGCAATTCTTTGAACTATCTTTGAACAGGTTTCTAGCATTATCCTCATTTTCTTATTTAATTTAGAGTAAAAATCTATTTTGTTAACTTTACTACCCTTTTATTTTGGCGTTATCAATGTTTTGCGTTAACTTTATAGCGGAAATACAAACATTGTTTATAGAGAAAACGATAACAAACAAAATACTTAAACACATGAAGAAAACTCTGCTGATGCTCGTTGTTATTTTCATTTCACTATATTCGCATTCACAAAGTCCCTTTCTGAATTTTAGAATTCCAGAAGAATCAAATAAGCGTATCATTGGATATTCTTCAAGTAATAAAATAAATGTTTTTTTGAATATAAAATATCAATCTTGTAATACTCTAATACAGTATTACAAACAGGATTCTAATAAATTGATTGTGTAACAAAAATAACGATATGATGAAAAAGTTTTTTTATTTGAGTGCGATACTAGCCATAGTTTTGGTTTCATGTAATTCAGAAAAGGAGTATATAGCAAAACTCTCTAATACCGCTTCTATGATTGAGAAAGAAGCTGATTTAAGTGAAGCAATAACTCTTCATTATTGTGATACTTGGAGAAAAGTAATTTACGATCATGAATACAATGGAGAATATTGCACTGATTTCAATGAAGCCTTAGCGAAGCATCAGGAGTTTATTATCACAACAGATACCTATAAGAGACTAAAACAAAAGAGAGATTCAATCGAGGCTATAATGCCACAACTAAATGATTATCCTTCCAGTTGTAAAGATGCTTATAATGAGTTAGTATCAATATATGCAGATACAGATGAATTATTCAGATTCGCAGATGAGCCTAGGGGCTCTTTATCTACATACTCAACAAAAACAACAGACCTTTATCAAAAGATAGAAAAGTCACTGAAAGAATTTAAAATAAAGCATATACAAAACAAATAATTTAAAAGAGTAGTATAGTTATTGTAGCAGCTTATTGAATTTAAGACTATCAAAAGACAAAATAATAATTTCACTTCAAGAGCAACTTCAGAAAGTACTGCTAGAAAATAGTGTTCAAAAGCTAGAAATTACTCTTTTGAATTATGAGTTAGAAAGGAATAGAACGAAGATCTCAAAATAGCGTTTTTGAACTAGCTTTGAAATAGTGACGGTATATGACAGCGATACCGTCACTATCGCAAGCATATACCGTCACTATCTTTACCGGATAGCGTCACCCTTTTACATGTTCAAATAATAATCCCGGGTTAGCGTCATATATTCCTCACTATATTGATGACGAGCCAGTTCTGTCAATAGTTCTTCTACAATGCACTCTTGATTGGAAAAAGAAAAAGTAATCAAAACACGTTTCGGAATACCGCCGGGTTTAGTGATTACATTCAGTTGACGGACTGCATATAATTTCTTTATAGAAGCTATCTTTTTTACCCGTTCAGCTACATCTGCCGGAATCACCACTGTAAAAAATCCGTTTTCTGTCAATAATCCGCTTACTCCTTCCAACAAATCTTCATAGCTCAAAGAATTATTGTGACGCGCCGCGGTTCTCTGACGATCCGGACATTCCAGCGAATCGACAAAATAAGGAGGATTAGAAACAATTACGTCGAATTTATCCGAAGACCTGTATTTCCTAAAATCAGCCTGCACCACCTCTACCCGCTCCTTCCAGGGCGAACGAATAACATTTTCCCTGGCTTGCCCGACAGCCGCTTCATCTATTTCCAACGCTACAATATTTGCATCCGGCAAACTGCGTTGCGCCAACATTAAAGCTACCAACCCTGTTCCCGTCCCAATGTCCAAAATCCGGTGCGCACTTTCAACGGAAGTCCAAGCTCCCAGAAGCACCCCATCCGTACCGACTTTCATGGCACATTTATCATGCCATACCGTAAATTGCTTAAATTGAAAATAAGGATTCGACATTTTATCCGTTTATCTTAAAGCCGTTTTATACTATTATTTTATTGCAAATCGCCAAAAATAAATAATAATTATGGAATACTCCCTTTACAAGCCGATATTTTGGCATTGTTTTTGTGTTTTTATTCTACGCAGTGCTTTATTATTAGAGAGAATCAATTAACTTTGCAAACGATTTATGCATATCAGTATGACATAAACTAAATTAAAACGAAAAGATGAAAGAAAGATATTTATTGGAAGATGGAGGCGATAACAGCTTCTCGCTAATCACAGACTATGATGGGAACGATGAACAAGCATTTGATGTAAATGTGAAATCTGGTGAAATTCTTCCGGTACTCCCCTTACGTAATATGGTATTGTTTCCTGGAGTATTCCTGCCGATCACGGTAGGCCGTAAGTCTTCACTGAAACTCGTACGAGATGCTGACAAGAAACATAAAGATATTGCAGTAGTATGCCAGAGATCGGCACATACAGAAGATCCGAAACTGGAAGATTTACACAATATCGGTACCGTAGGACGAATTGTGCGGATATTGGAAATGCCCGATCAGACAACAACTGTCATTCTTCAGGGAATGAAACGTTTAAGTCTGACTAGCATCATCGAAACTCATCCGTACCTGAAAGGTGAAATAGAACTTTTGGAGGAAGATGTCCCTGGCAAAGATGATAAAGAGTTTCAAGCCCTGGTGGAAACTTGCAAGGACTTGACAATGAGATACATCAAATCATCAGATGTGATGCATCAGGATTCGTCGTTTGCTATTAAAAATATCAACAACTCAATGTTCCTGGTCAATTTCATCTGCTCAAACCTGCCGTTCAAGAAAGATGAGAAGATGGACTTGTTGAGCATCAACTCATTGCGTGAACGCACTTATCACTTACTGGAAATTCTGAACCGTGAAGTGCAGTTGGCAGAAATCAAGGCATCCATCCAAATGCGTGCCCGCGAAGATATCGACCAGCAACAACGCGAATACTTCCTGCAACAGCAGATCAAGACCATCCAGGATGAACTGGGTGGCGGCGGTCAGGAGCAGGAAATAGAGGAAATGCGCCAGAAGGCAGAAAGAATGCGCTGGAATTTAGAAGTCAGAGACACGTTCATGAAAGAACTTGCCAAACTGGAACGCACTCATCCGCAATCTCCGGATTACAGCGTACAGCTCAACTATCTGCAAACGATGCTCAATCTCCCATGGGGTACTTATACAACTGACAATCTGAACCTTAAAAACGCAGAAAAGACGTTGAACAAAGATCATTACGGACTGGAGAAAGTAAAAGAACGTATTTTAGAACATCTAGCCGTATTGAAGCTGAAAGGTGATATGAAATCACCGATTATCTGTTTGTATGGCCCTCCGGGAGTGGGTAAAACATCTCTTGGAAAATCCATCGCATCTGCGCTCAAACGGAAATATGTACGTATGTCTTTAGGCGGTGTGCATGACGAAGCAGAGATTCGCGGTCATCGTAAGACTTATATTGGCGCTATGCCGGGACGAATCATCAAGAGCTTGATAAAAGCCGGTGCTTCTAATCCTGTTTTCATCTTGGATGAAATAGACAAGGTCAGTGCTGACCGTCAGGGGGACCCTTCTTCTGCATTGCTGGAAGTGCTCGACCCGGAACAGAATACATCTTTCCATGATAACTTCCTGGATGTAGACTATGATCTCTCCAAGGTATTGTTTATTGCAACAGCCAATAACCTGAATACAATCCCCGGTCCATTGCTCGACCGTATGGAATTGATTGAAGTAAGCGGATACATCACAGAAGAAAAAGTAGAGATTGCCCGCAAGCATCTGCTCCCCAAAGAATTGGAAGCCAACGGACTTAAAAAGACAGATATTAAACTTCCCAAAGATACACTGGAAGCCATAATCGAGTCATATACCCGTGAAAGCGGTGTTCGTGAGCTGGAAAAGAAGATCGGTAAGATTCTTCGCAAATCGGCCCGTCAATATGCTACGGACGGTTATTTCGCCAAGACGGAAATCAAACCGACAGATTTGTATGATTTCCTTGGAGCACCGGAATATACACGCGACAAGTATCAGGGAAATGATTACGCAGGTGTAGTCACCGGATTGGCATGGACAGCTGTCGGAGGCGAAATCTTATTTGTAGAAACCAGTTTGAGCCGCGGCAAGGGCGGACGTCTTACATTGACCGGTAACTTGGGAGATGTGATGAAAGAATCTGCCATGCTGGCACTTGAATATATCAAGGCGCATGCTTCTGTCCTTAGTCTGAATGAAGAGATTTTTGATAACTGGAATATCCATATTCACGTTCCTGAAGGGGCTATTCCGAAAGATGGTCCGTCAGCAGGTATCACGATGGCCACTTCACTGGCTTCTGCCCTGACTCAAAGAAAAGTGAAAGCCAACATTGCCATGACGGGAGAAATCACTCTTCGCGGCAAAGTGCTTCCTGTGGGTGGCATCAAGGAGAAGATATTGGCAGCCAAACGTGCCGGAATCAAGGAAATCATCATGAGTGCCGAGAACAAAAAGAACATAGATG